>VYLN01000009.1_pt1 | contig 124929 bp, 98 predicted proteins | sample 5109471 | NCBI WGS metagenome assembly VYLN01 (sample SAMN12291806, study PRJNA351875) | freshwater metagenome | isolation source: freshwater lake | place: USA: Michigan, Lee Lake | collected 2013-08-06 | reverse complement strand
GGCGTGTTGGTTGGCGAGCCGGTGGGCGTGATCAAGTCGTTGCGGACCACCGTCGTGGGCGTGGGCGTGCCGACGGGTTGGTTGCCGAAGGGAACTGATGTGCCAGCGGGCGCGGCGGTTGTCGTCGTGCCGGGCGTTGTGGGCGCGGGAGTGACAACGGGAGCCGTGCTGCCTGAATTGCTCGCGAGTTCGGTGGTCTTGGCTGGCGTCGTGGGCTTCTGCTGCTTAGCGAGGTTGCTGAGCGCGTAGACGCCGCCGCCGAAGAGGGTGATGCCCGCGACCACGAGGAGAATTTTCGTGGTGTTGGTGCTGCCGGTTTGTCCAGTGACGCTTCGGCTAGATTCGGATTGACGTTCGGTTTGTGACGGCAGAGCCATAAGTCTTCCCTTCCTTGAGAATCCGGCGCGATGCGATTGCGTCGGTGGGGTCCATCCCGGTTCAGTTGTGCGCCCGCGCGATGAGTGTTCGCGTGGGTGTCAGTATCATATCAACGCGCACATCGTGCGCGTCGACTGGAACAAAATCCACAACCTGCTCGTCAAAGCAGATCCCGGCGAAAACGACCCCCGGGTGGGCGGCTTTGGCGACTGCGAGGAAGCGGTCGTAAAAGCCGCCGCCTCGGCCGAGGCGGGCACCGGTTGCGTCAAACGCAACTCCCGGCACGAGAATGACATCCAGCGTGGCGGGGGCCAGAGGAAGAAGATCGGCACGCGGCTGCAAAATGCTGTAGCGAGTGGGCTCGCAATCTGTTGACAAGTTGTTCACTAGGACTGGGTCCATGGTGTTGGTGTCCCAATTTGCGCGGGGGAGGGCGGTTGGGAGGTTGGATTGCAGGCGCTGGGCGATGAAGGGAGTGATTTCGGGTTCGCCGGCGGTGGGCAGGAAGGCGAGTAGCTGGCGCGGGGTGCTGATGCGCGGGGTGGTGGCGAGGCGGGCGAGGAGCGCGGTGCTGTTGGTTGCAGCGTGCGACGCGGGCATGGCGCGGAGTGTGGTGCGCATCGCGTTGCGGAGGTCGGGTTTGGTGGGCGGCGTGGACAACGGTGTGTTCCGGCGGGATATGAGCGTGATGAGCTGGTGGGGGACGAATTTGTTGCAACAATGCGGGCTTGCAAAGTCAGGAGCGTATCAAGTCGGTTGCGGTGTTGTTGCACCCGTTGCAGCACGATGCTGAAGCGATGCATTATCGCATTTGGCCCATCGTTGCGAATTGGCGGGCGATGGGTGTGCGCGTCGATGTCGTGCGTGGGATTGCTGGCAATGAACGTGTGCTGCGCGAGGCGGATGTGATTGTGCCGCACGTGGATTGCTCGCGGGTGCCGGATGCGATTTGGGAGTTTTTGCAGCAGCATCCGCGTGTGATGAATGGGAGGGTGCGGGACATTCGCAAATCGGTGGTGTCGGCGCAGTTGGTCAAGCGTGGTGATGCATGGGATGGGCCGGTGATTGTCAAAACTGCGGGCAATTGCGGCGGATTGCCGGATTATCGATTCGCGAGATTGGGCGGGCCGACGGTGTGGGAACGGGTGCGGCATCGCGTGACGTTTCACTCGGGACGCGAGCCGAGGCTGATGCGGTGGGCGAAGGAACTGACGCGATATTACTTGTTTGATCGCCCGAGTGATGTGCCAGCGGGCGTGTGGTTGAATGACAGATTGGTTGTTGAGAAGTTTTTGCCCGAGCGCGATGCGGCGGGGAATTTTGTGATGCGGATGTGGATTGTGATGGGTGACGCGGGCGTGGGGCGGATATTGCGAGGATCAGACCCTTACGTGAAAAACGTGAATGCGGCGCTCGAGGAATTTTCGACGCCGCCTGCGGAGGTCGAGGCGTGGCGGCGTGATTTCGGGCTGGACTATGGCAAGATCGATTTTGTGATGCACGAGGGGCGCGCGGTGATCATCGACGCGAACACGACGCCGACGGTGAGTGGGGACGCGTGGAGCGAGAAGTATGTGAGGCAGTGTGAGCCGCTTGCGCGGGCGGGGCTGGGGATGTGGTGTGGTGCTGCGGCGAAGTGAGAGAACCCGTGCGGGAACCGAAGCAAGTTGAGTTAGGGTGATTCTGGATTGCTGCCGCCCCGGACGGGCGGCCTACAGCAGTCTACCGCGGGCTTGTTTCGCGCGGGCGAGGGCTTCGGCGAGTTGCTTTTCGTAGCCGTGGTCAGCGGGGCGGTAGTAGGTTTTGTCGACGCCCAGATAGTCTTGCGTGCCGATCATGCCGAGTTGTGAGTCGGATTGGCCATCAGTGTGCGCGTATTTGTAGCTTTCGCCAGCGGCGGCGCGATCGTCTTTGACGCTCATTTTCGTGGCTTTGCGCACGTTGCCGTCTTTGATGTGCATGGGCACGGGAATCGTGCGACCTTCGGCGACGTCGGTCATGGCTTCGTCGATGGCGACGTAACTGGCGTTGCTTTTCGGGGCGAGCGCGAGATACGCGACGGTTTGTGCGAGCGTGATGCGGGCTTCGGGCATGCCGATGCGTTCGACGATATCGAAGCAGGCACTGGCGACCATGATGGCGCGCGGGTCGGCGTTGCCTATGTCTTCGCTGGCGAGGATCGCGAGGCGACGCGTGATGAAGCGTGGGTCTTCGCCAGCGGTAAGCATGTGAGCGAGCCAGTACATCGCGGCGTCGGGGTCGCTGCCACGGATGCTTTTGATGAATGCACTTGCGTGGTCGTAGTGCTGATCGCCTGACGCGTCGTAGACGGCGGCTTTTTGCTGGATGCTGTCTTGGGCGATGGCGGCGTCGATGAGCAGTGGCAAAGTGGCAGAGTTGTCGAGTGGCAGAGTGGTCGAAGTGCCGTCAATCACTTTGCCACTCTGCCACTTTGCTACTTCGCCACTTTCCTGGCTTCGCACGGCGACTTCGAGCGCGCCGAGTGCACGCCGGGCGTCGCCGTCGGATTTTTTTGCCCAGATGGCGAGGGCTTCGTCGGTGATGGTGATGGTCAGATTGCCGAAGCCGCGGTCTTTGTCGGCGAGGACGCGGCGGAGGACGGCGGTGATGTCGGCTTCAGTAAGGGCTTCAAGGCGGAAGAGTGTGGAGCGCGAGACGAGGGCGGAATTGACTGCGAAAAGGGGATTTTCGGTGGTTGCGCCGATGAGGGTGATGAGGCCGCGCTCGACATCGCTCAGCAAAACGTCTTGCTGGCTCTTGGTGAAGCGATGGATTTCATCGAGGAAGAGAATCGTGCGTTTGTTCTCAAAGTCGAGGCGTTTGGCGGCTTCGTCGCAGACTTCGCGAATGCGCTTGACGCCTACGAGAGCTGCGTTCTCGCGGACGAAGTGGCGCTTGGTGTGTTTGGCGATGAGTTCGGCGAGGGTGGTTTTGCCAGTGCCGGGCGGGCCGTGGAAGATCATGCTGGTGACCGTGTCGGCGGCGAGCATGCGGCGGAGAAGTTTGCCTGGGCCCAGGATGTGGAGTTGGCCAGCGAATTCGTCGAGCGTGCGAGGACGCATGCGGACGGCGAGAGGCTCGACACTGCTGCGGGCATTCTCGCGTTTGGCGGCCCAGAGGTCCATGCGTGAGGGTAGTGCGGGCGGGTTTGGTATGCGGGCGGTGCTGGATGTGATGGCGATAGCGCAAGAAGATGTTGTTGATGAATCTGGTGGTGTGGACTCAACTCACTGAAGTTGAGTCGCCGATAGAAATTGTGGAACGTTGTGCTTGACTGAGCATCAGACGTTGGCAATGCTTTGACTGACCATGTTGACCCGCACTCTGAAAACCATCGTGAAAGCGAAAGACGCCAAAGGCGTCCGGGCGTTCACGTTGGCTGTGCTGGTCTGAGTTTCATCAGACAATCAAGCTGAATTGTGAGCCCCCGAACGCTGTGTTCGGGGGCTTTTTTTTCGTTCTCGGTTTTGTTGGTTCTTGGCTTCAAGATTGGAGTTTTCAGATGAGTGGTACTTCACAAACGGTCGTTCAGCATGGCGCGAGCGGTGGTTCTTCGGCAGGGCAAGCGTGTGCGTGTCCGGAGTGTGAGGGGGCGATTCGCTTTGATCGGCCGCCGATGCGGTCGCAGGTGGTGCGATGTGTCTCCTGCGGCGTGGAACTGGAAGTGATTGAGACCGCGCCGGTGCAGTTGGCACTCGCGCCGGAGGTGGAAGAGGACTGGGGCGAGTGAGTCGCGCGTCAATTTGGTGCGGCGCGGGTGGACGGGGAAAGGGCAGCAGATGTGTGCGTCCGTCGCATGCCTCCTCACACGCCCATGCAACGGACACCCCGTCGCACCGAGTTGATGTGATGGATTTGCCTTTTTTTCAAGCGTGCATTTGAGAGTTTGACGGGATTGCTGAGTGAGTGAACTATGCGAATTGCAATTATCCATACACGGTTGCGGGTTGAAGAGCGGCATCTTGCCGATGCGTTGCTGGCGCGCGGTGCAGAGGTTGATTTGGTTGAGTTGCGCGATGTGGTGTTTGATCCGCGAGAGGCGGGGAAGTGGCGTGAGTATGACTTGGTGCTGGATCGCGCGCTGAGTTTGACGAGTTCGCTCACGGCGGTGCGCATGCTCGAGCACCTTAGGGTCGCGTGTCTCAATCGCTCGGAGGCGATTGAACTGTGCAGTGACAAGCTACGCACGAGCCTTGCACTTGAGGCCGCAAACGTGCCGACACCTCGCACGCTGGTTGCGACGAGTGCGGAAGGTGCGCTGCTGGCGATAGAACGCATGGGGTATCCGGCCGTGCTCAAGCCAACGATTGGATCGTGGGGGAGATTGGTGTCGCGCGTGAATGATCGCGATGCGGCGGAGGCGATTGTCGAGCATCGCGACACGCTGGGTGGCGTGCAGCATCACGTGTATTACGTGCAGGAGCACATTGATAAGCCTGGGCGGGATATTCGCGTATTTGTGGTGGGTGGACGTGTAATTGCGGGCATTACGCGCAGCAGCTCGCACTGGGTGACGAACACGGCGCGGGGCGCGACTGCCGCAGGACTCGATGTGCCTGCGGATTTGGCCCAGATTTGCGTGAATGCGGCGGCGTGCGTGCGTGCCGACATCTGCGCAATTGATGTGCTGGAGTGTCCGCGGCACGGGTACCTCGTGAATGAGATCAATCACTCGATGGAGTTTCGCAACAGCATTATCACCAGCGGCGTGGATATTCCGGGGCTGGTTGCTGATCACGCGATGCTGGTTGCGGCGCGCGGCGCGACGGAGGTTGCGCGATGAAGCGTGCAGCAATCATCGGAGCAGCGGGGTACACGGGTGGTGAGTTGCTGCGGTTGCTGCTTGATCATCCGCATGTGCGAGTGGAGGCGGTGACATCGCGATCGCTCGCGGGGCAGCCGGTGCATCGGAGTCATCCGAATCTGCGTGGGCGCAGCGAGCTTTTGTTCACGACGCCGGATCAAGTGACGAACTGCGATGTGTTGTTTTTGTGCATGCCGCATGGGGAAGCGGCGAAGCAGATTGATCGGTGGAGCGGCGTTTCACCGCTGATTGTGGATTTGTCGGCGGATTTTCGACTGCGCGATGCGGCGGCGTATCGCACGTGGTATGAGAGCGAGCATCCGGCGGCGGGGCGATTGGCGGGTGCGATTTATGGATTACCGGAACTTTCGCGCGAGAAGATTCGTGAGTCGCGCGGTGCGAGGTTGATCAGCGGCGTGGGGTGCAATGCGACGGCGATGAATTTGGCGTTGTTGCCGCTTGCGCGGGCGGGGCTGATTGAGCGGGTGATCTGTGACATCAAGGTTGGCTCGAGTGAAGGCGGCGCGGAGGTGACGGCGGGATCGCACCATCCTGAGCGCAGTGGGGCGGTACGGATGTATGCGTCGGCGGGACATCGGCATACGGCGGAAGTGTTGCAGGAACTGGGGCCGATCAATCTCGATGTGAGCATTACGGCTATTGAGATGGTGCGCGGGGTGCACTGCGCGGCCCATGTGATTCCGACGCGGCGCGTGGAGAGCAAGGAGTTGTGGAAGCTGTATCGCGCGACGTATGCGAATGAGCCGTTTGTGCGATTGGTGGCGGAGAAGACGGGGTTGCATCGGCTGCCTGATCCGAAGATTCTCGCTGGCAGCAACTACGCGGATGTGGGGTTTGAGATTGATCCGCGAAGCGGGCGGATCATCGCGATGAGCGCAATTGACAACCTGATGAAGGGCGCGGCGGGCAGCGCGGTGCAGGCGATGAACCTTGCGCTGGATTTGCCCGAGACACTTGGATTGACGTTTGCAGGATTGCATCCCATTTGAGAAAGCGAAGACATATGGCACCTCTGGTTATCAAGATTGGCGGCGGTAAGGGTATAGAAATTGGTCCGATTCTTGCTGAAATTGCACAGATTGTGCAAGGTGGACAGCGCGTCGTACTGGTGCATGGCGGCTCGCATGAGACAAATGTGCTGTCGGCACAGTTGGGTGTGTCGGCGCGGTTCATCACGAGTCCGAGCGGGCACACCAGTCGGCGGACTGATCGCGCGACGCTTGAGATTTTTGAGATGGTGTACTGCGGCAAGATCAACAAGACGATCGTGGAACAACTGCGCGCGAAGCAGGTTGATGCGGTGGGTTTGTCAGGGATCGATGGCGGCATCTGGCGCGGGAAGCGAAAGGATGCGATTCGCGCAATTGAAGATGGGCGGACGGTGGTGATTCGTGATGATTTGACTGGGACGGTGGAGCATGTTGATCGGGACCTGCTCAACATGCTGCTGGAGAATGGGCGAACGCCGGTGTTGACGCCGCCGGCGATTACGGATGATGGGATTGCGATCAACGTTGATGCAGATCGAGCGGCGGCGAGAACGGCGGCGGCGCTGGGTGCGAGCGAATTGCTGCTGTTGAGCAATGTTCCCGGGGTGATGCGTGATCCGTCGGATGGGCGAAGTTTGATTACGAGGGCGAGTGGTGATGCGATGGAGAGCGTGCGTGAAGCCGCGAAGGGGAGGATGAAGAATAAGGTGTTGGCGGCGGAGGAAGCGATCATTGGAGGAGTGGCGAGCGTGGTGATTGGTTGTGCAAATGGCGAAGGTGCTGTGGCGCGAGCGCGAGCGGGTACGGGGACGGTGTTTGAGGGAGCGTTGCTATGAGCGAACGAACTTTGCCTAGCGGATTGCGCGCGGTCACGCGGGCGATGGATGACTTGGCAATTGCTGTGGTGCATGATCTTGTCGCGACGCGGAGTTACTCAGGAGAAGAGTCCGCGGCGGTGGGCGTGTTTGCGAAGCATGCGCATGCGCTGGGGATGCATGTGGCAATTGATGAAGCCGGGAATGGACATGCGACGCGCGCGGAGGTGACGAGACAAGGTGGCGTGGAGCTAAAAGATAGCAGAAAAATACGTGAAATTGTGCTGCTTGGGCACATTGATACCGTGCCGGGTGATGTGCCTTGTGTGCTGCGCGATGGTGTGCTGCATGGGCGCGGAAGCGTGGATGCGAAGGGGCCTTTGGCGACGATGCTGGTTGCGGCCGCACGCGCGAAGTTGCCGGCGGATGTGGGTGTGCGCGTGATTGCGGCTGTTGGGGAAGAGACGGCGGTTTCACCGGGGGCGAGGTTTGTTGTGACGCGGATGCGGCCTGCGGCGTGCATCATTGGTGAGCCCAGCGGATGGACAGGCGTGACGCTGGGGTACAAGGGTCGGCTGGTGATGCACGTGACGATGACGCGTGCGGGTGCGCATACGGCAGGGCCCGAAGCGTCGGCGTGTGATGCGTTGGTGCATGCGTGGCAGGCGTGTGTCGCGCACGTGCAGAAATTGAATGCAGAACATAGCGGCGCGTTTGAGACGATTCAAGCATCGCTGCGGTCGTTGCGAGCGGAGTCGGACGGGCTATGCGATTGCGCGACGTTGAGCGCAGGCTTTCGCTTGCCTCGGTGGATGTTGCCCGACGAGTTAGAACTTGCGATGCGCGGCGTAATCGATGCGAACAGTCTTGTCGCGACAGTCGCGATTACCGCTGAGGGGCACGAGCGTGCTTATGCGACTGATCGCAACGACGCGGTGGTGCGGGCGTTGTCGGGAGCGATTCGCGAAGCGGGTGAGCGGCCTCATCCCAAACTCAAGACGGGAACGGCGGACTTGAATGTTGTCGGTCCGGTGTGGCAGTGTCCGATTGCGGCGTACGGTCCGGGCGATTCGGCTCTGGATCACACGCCTGGGGAACATCTGGTGATCGACGAATATTTGCGCGCAATTGGCGTACTTACGCGCGCGGTGGAGTCGCTGGCGAGCGAACTCGTCGCAGATTCGTGAGTTATTGCGGGTTTCGGCAGAATAATCGAAAACAAAGCGCGGTCGAGTGTCGAATAAACAAGCATGAAATGTGCTCGGTCGTTGTGTGTGGTTTTGGGCGGCGTGGTGCTGGCGCTTGCGATGTGCGCGGGGCGGAGCTTTGCGCGGCCGCAGGATGTGCCGCAAGGGGAGCCGGAGGTGACGGGGCAGGTGGAGAAGCCCACTGCCGCGCGCGGGCCTCGGCCTATGCCGTTGCCGGCGTTGGAAGAGTCGGCGCAGCAGCTCTTGTCGCAGGATTACTTGAAGGATGAAGAGCGGGCCGCGCTGCGGGTGCGGCATGGGCAGTGGGAGATTGCGGATTTGTTGACGGCGCAGGTGCGGGCGCAGACGGGGTTGTTGCGTGGAGCTGTCAGCGAGAGTGCGCTGGCGGACGCGAGCGTGAGCGTTGAAACGCGGGCGGAGTTGATGATGAAGCGCGGGCAGCCTGCGGAGGCGATTGTGCTGCTTGGCGCGGACGCGTCGGCACTTGCCCGGCGGCTGCGAGCTGAGGCGATGGTTGATTTGGGGCAACTGAAAGAAGCGGAGAAACTACTCGCGGAACTTGCGAATGACAGTGCGAATTATGCAGATGACGCGGATGCGACGGCGGAAGTTGCGCGGGGGCAGATTTTGCTGGCGAGGCTGCGCGGAGCGGAGGGTGAGGGCACGGTTGGGTATCAGCAGACGCTGGACATGCTCGCAAGAGCTCGCGATGCGGTGGATCGCTTGAGTTGGCGCGTGCCGATGGCGGAGGCGTTGTTGCTTTATGAAAAGGATGATTATGCCGCGGCGGCAGAGGCGCTGCAGGCGACTTTGGAACTGAACCCAAGGTTGGCTGAGGCGTGGTACTTGCTTGGACGAATGAGCGCGGACACGTTTGATTTTGATCGTGCAGAGCGGGTGGCGCTCACGCTCGATATGTTGGCGGCGAGTGAAGTGCCTGATGAGGATGCGAGCGAGTATGCGCCTAGCGCGCTGGGACGCATGGTGCGGGTGTACACGCGGCTGCGGCAGAACGAAGGTGCTGCTGCATTGGCGGAGTTGCGACCGGTGCTGGAGGCGATGCCCACGCATCGTGAGGCGCGGGCGTTGGAAGTCGCGGCGACGGCGTTGAGCTTTGACTTTGCGGGCGCTGATGCACTTTTGAGAAAGTTTGATGAGTTGGCGATGGGGTCTCCTTTGCCTGCGTTTGTCGCGGGGAAGGCGCTTTCCTCGGCACGGCAATATGACGACGCTGCGAGGCTGCTGCGAATTGCGAGTGAGCGGAGTCCGATGTGGGCTGAGCCGCTGATTGATTTGGGATTGTCGGAGCTGCAGGCGGGGAAACTTGATGCGGCACGGGCTGCGCTGGATCGTGGGCTCAAGCTCGATCGATTCAATACGCGGGCGCAGAACAGTCTCACGCTGCTGAAGGAGATTGAGGGTTACACGACAATTGAGAGCGATCACTTTGTGATTCGGTTCAAGCCGGGGGTTGACGAGATTCTTGCTCGGGAGATGCTTGAGCCGATGGAGCGGATTTACTTGCGGGTGACGGGCAATGGCTCGGGTGGCATTCGGCACACGCCGAGTGGTAAGACTGTTGTTGAGCTGTATCCGAACCATCGCTGGTTTGCCACGCGGATTACGGGGATGCCTGCGCTGCACACGTTTGCGGCTGCGACGGGGCCTGTGATCGCGATGGAAGTGCCACGGAGCGGACCTGGGCACATGGTCGGGCCTTATGACTGGGCGCGAGTGTTGCAGCACGAGTATGTTCACACGGTGACGTTGTCGCGCACGCAGAATCGACTGCCGCATTGGTTTACGGAGGCGAGTGCGGTGTATCTGGAAGATGCGCCGGATGATTTTGGCAGCTTGCAGATCTTGGCGCGGGCGGCGATGAGCGAGCGATGGTTTGATTTTGACACAATCAACGTGATGTTCGTGCGACCCAAGCGACCGAGTGATCGGGCGCAGGCATACGCGCAAGGGGCGTGGATGTATCGCTACATCATCGAGCAATTTGGTGATGCCAGCGTGTTGGAGTTGATGGACTTGTACGCGACGGGCGTACGCGAGGAGGAAGCGTTCTCGCGTGTACTGAAGATCTCGCGAGCGCAGTTCTTTGAGGACTTCACGGTGTGGGCCAAGACGCGGCTGGAGAAGTGGGGGATGGTGCCAACCGAAACCAACAAGAACATCGAGCAATTGCTGGGCGAGTCGGGCGTAGAAGAGTTCAAGAAGGAGTTGCTCGATCAGTGGCATCGCGAGCAGCCGGAGAATCCGTTTGTGTTGGTCGAGTACATCAAGGCGGAACTGGACCCGAAGAACGAGACGGTCACGCCGGAACTTGCGGAGTTGCTGCGGACGTATGCGAGGCTGTGTCCGGTTGATCCGATGCCGCATCGGCTGCTGGCGAAGTATGAGTTGACGAGCAGCGAAGGTGATGCGAGCAGTCGGGCGATTGAGCACTTGGAATTTCTGGATGCGCGCGAGCAGCACTCGACGAGCTTTGCTCTGGAACTCGCGCGGCAATATGCGAAACTAGCGCAGTGGGACAAGGCGATTGCCAAAGTGACGCGTGCGACGCAGATTTCACCTTATGATGCGACGATTCGCGAACTTGCGGCGACGATTGCGCTGCGAGCGGGGCGACCGGCGGTGGCGGAGGGGCACATCATCGCGCTGACGAAACTGGAGCCGGACAAGGCGGTGCATCAGCAGCGGCTGGAGGCGGTGCGGAAGATGCTGCAGAACTAGCGCGATCTTGATTTCGGGAGAGTGAATGCGAACGTGCGAATGTCATGAAGACGTGCGGGCGGCGCGGTCGCTCGCTGCGGTGTTGTGTTGGGCTTCGATGTGCTGGCTGAGAGTGGTCACGAGCGTCGCGCGGACCTCGTCGATAGTGGGGGCGTTGCTACCTAGCAGTGATTGCAGGCTGCAGACGGGGCGGTTGTGCAAGCCGCAGGGGACGATGGTGGCGAAATGCCGCAGATCGGTGGTGACGTTGATGGCGAGGCCGTGCATGCTGATCCAGCGGCGGACGCGCACGCCCATGGCGCAAAGTTTGGCGAGTTGGCACGTGTGTGTAGTGGTAAGGCGACCGGTGGTGGGATCAGTCATGACCCAGACGCCGGTTGCGGTTGTGTCGCGCTGCGCGGGCACGCCGAACGTTGCGCATGTGTCCATGACGGTTTGTTCGAGCAGTCGCATGTATGCGTGGAGGCCTAGGTTGAGGGCGTTGAGGTCGAGGATGGGGTAGACGACTTGTTGGCCCGGGCCGTGGTAGGTGATGTCGCCGCCGCGATCAGTTTCTTCAATTGTGATGCCCATGCTGGCGAGGAGTTCGCGCGAGGCGATGATGTGGTCAGCGGCGCCAGCACGGCGGGAGACGGTGATCACCGGGTCGTGTTCGACGGTGAGGATGACGCCTGTGATTGGGTCGGCACTTTCGCGCGAGGCCAGAACGCGGTCGAGCGTGGCTGCTTGCGATTGGTACGCGAGGGCGTAGGAGAGGCGGCCTAGATGCCGGGTTTCCAAGTGATACACGGTAGAGGGTATTCGTGCTTTGAGAGTGTGATGAGTAGTGGGCGCGGGTGCAAATGCGCGGGGCGAGCATCTACACTGGGGCATGAGTGACACGTCCGTTCAGATTCATCCGACAGCGATTGTGAGTCCGGCTGCGAAGCTTGGGAAGAACGTGAAGATCGGGCCCGGCTGCATCATTCGCGGTGATGTGACGCTGGGCGATGATGTGGAGCTGATTGCGAATGTGTTCATTGAAGGGCCAGCCACGGTTGGGGCGCGGACGTTGCTGTTTCCGGGTGCTTGCCTCGGTTTTCCGCCGCAGGATTACAAATTCAAGATTGGCATGCCGACGGCAGGTGTCGCAATTGGCGAGGATTGCTTGATTCGCGAGCATGTGACGGTGCACGCGGCGAGCAAACTGGATCATCCGACGCGTGTTGGGAATAAGTGCTTTCTGATGGTGAGCAGTCACCTTGGGCACGACACGGTGGTGGGCAACAACGTGGTGATGGTGAACAACGTTTTGCTGGCGGGGCATGTGACGGTGCAAGACAACGTGACGATGGGCGGCAGTGCGGCGGTTCACCAGTTTTGCCGAGTTGGACGCTTGGCGATGGTGTCGGGATTGTCGGCGGTGTCACTGGATGTGCCGCCGTTCTGCATTATGGTGGAACGCAATCAGCTTGTTGGCTTGAACGCGGTGGGACTGCGGCGCAATGGGGTGCCGCGTGAGGACATCACGTTGTTGCGGAAGGCATTTCGGGTGGCGCTGGCGACGCGGCTGCCTCGGCAGGAGATGCTGGATGTGCTTGAGCCGATGAGTAAAGTGAGTGTTTTTGTGGCGGAATTGAGGGAGTTTATTGTGGGGACTAAGCGCGGGATTGCTCCCGCGCGGATGGACCTGAGCGAGAGTGATGAGTAATTGAGTAGTTGAGTAATTGAGCAATTGATGAGTACGCATTCGGACAACTCGGCGGCGTTGTGCGTGCTGAGCAGCAGCAGCGGCGGCAACTGCTCAGTGCTCGTGCTGAGCTGCGAAGGTCGGCGCGTGTTGTGGCTGATTGATCTTGGATTGAGTCCGAGGCGGACGCGTGTGTTGTTGCAGCAAGTCGGGTTGGCAGATGTGCCAGTTGGCGGCGTGCTGCTGACGCATTTGGATCATGATCACATGCATCAGGGGTGGATTGGGGGCTTGCCTGATAGCTGGCGGGTGATGCTGCATGGCAGGCACGAGCGGCGCGGACGCGCGATGGGGTTGCTTACGCAGCCGGTTGATGTGTATGACGACGAGTTCACGCTTGGCGCGCGAATTGGCGAGCGGTCTCGCACTGATGTGCGGGTGAGCCCGGCGGTTGCGGCGCATGATGATCTTGGGTCGGTTGCATTTCGGATTGCGACAGATGTGGGTGATGTTGGGTTTGTGACGGATGTCGGCAGGCCCACGCAGCAGTTGATTGATCATCTGTGGGGCGTGGAAGTGCTGGCGGTTGAGAGCAATTACTGTCCGCAGATGCAAACGGCAAGTTTGCGGCCAGCGTTTTTGAAGGATCGAATTACGAGCGGCCGCGGGCATTTGTCGAATCAGCAATCGGCGAGAATGGTGAAGGCGATATCGCCGGCGAGTGATGTTGTTTTGCTGCATTTGTCGCGCGAATGTAACACGCCGGCGCTCGCGCAGCAGCATCATGCACATGCTGGCTTGCGAGTGACGGTGGCGAGCCCTCAGGAACCGACGCCGCTTGTTGCGGTGCGGCGGGTGCAGACGCGGTGTCGCGTGCCGGCAACGTTGTGGGGTTGAGTGAAGTTGGTTGAGCGGCGCGGGTCGCAGAGCAAGGACGCTCGGTATGGACGAATCGCAACCAGTTTCGCTCGCTGTGGGGCTTGGTCCTTTCGATTGGGTGGTTCTGACTGCATATGGACTGTTGCTGGTGGGCAGTGGTTGGTGGTTTAGTCGCAGAGCGGCGACGAGTACTGAAGATTATTTCATGGCGGGTCGCAGCATGCCTGCGTGGGCGGTTGCGTTTTCGCTCCTCGCGACTGCACAAAGCGCGGCGACGTTTGTGGGTGTGCCACAGGCGAGTTACGACAAGAACCTGACGTATGTCACGTCGATGTTGGGTCCGATTCTGGCGGCGATCATCACGGTGGCGTTGTTCTTGCCCGCGTATTACAAACGCAATGTCCATTCACCTTATCACATGCTCGAGACACGGTTTGGGCCGGGCGCGCGGGCGGCGACCAGTTGGACATACTTGCTGGGGCGCGTACTTGCGAACGGTGCGCGGACGTATATTGGCGCGCTGCCGCTTTCGTTGGCGGTGTTTGGTGATACTTCCCTGCCGCATGTTGTGATGAGCATCGTCGCGATCATGTCGATAGCGACCGTGTATACGTTCTTTGGTGGGATTCGCAGCGTTATTTGGACTGATGTGATTCAGGTGTGCGTGTATTTGGGCGCGGCGGTGGTTGCGCTATTTGTATTGTGCAATCGCATCCCTGCCAGCGGCGGGGAGATATTCAGCGCGTTGCAACAGGGTGGCAAACTCGAAACGATGTCGTTCGGCATGTCTCCGACGAAGCCATATATCGATTGGGGTGATGGGATGACGGTGCTGACGGGCTTGACGGGATGGATGCTGCTCAACCTCGCGGTGTCGAGTACGGATCAAGACCTTGTGCAACGATCGCTCACGTGCAAGAACAGCGTGGAAGCTGGCAAGAGTTTGATGTTGGCGACGGCTATTGGCGTGCCGGTGGTGTTGGTGTTTCTAGCGATTGGTTTGCTGCTGCACATTTACTACCAGCGCCCTGACATCATGGGTGCTGCAGCGACGAACGTGACGAGCATTCCCAGCAAGGATGTTTTCGCGACTTTCATTTTGAGTGAAATGCCCGCAGGAGTTCGAGGCTTGATGATCGCGGGCGTGCTGGCGATTGGACCCATCGGCATTAATGCGACGATCAATAGCATGGCCAGCACGTTGGTGCAGGATACGTATGAGAAGATCGTGAAGACGCGCGATACGCGTCGCGACTTGTTTGTGAGTCGGATGATGGTTGTCTTGTGTGCGGTTGTGCTCGCGAGCGGCGCGATAATCGCGGCATGGGTGCAGTCGGTGTACGAGATGAAGCTCATTCCCTTCGCGCTGGGCGTGATGGCGCTGGCGTATACGGGGCTGCTCGCGGTATTTCTGACGGCGATTCTGAGCAAACGCGGAAGCACGAAGAGTGTGATCGCCGCTTTGGTCACGGGGTTTGTCGTCGCGTTGATGTTGCAGCCTGGAGTTGCAACGTGGTGGCATGTGCAGTTGAACTTGCCGCAATCTGCGCTGACGAATCTTGCGTCGCCTTGGATTATGGTCTTGGGTACGAGTGCGGCTTTGGTTGTGTGCCTTGTTGGCAAGCCCGTGAGTCGGGACAGTAGAGAATCTTGACGGAACTGTGTCGTGGATGGTTGATGTTGTGTGTCCTTATGCAGCAGACTCTCTCGCAACTTGTTCAGCAGTGTGCACCCATGCCGCGTCGTACGAAAGATGTGGCGGGGAAGTTCGCGTTACCTGCCTCTGCGGAGTCGTGTTGGCTTGAGCGAGCAATCGCCTCGCCTTTGCATCTGCCTGACACACTTCAGTCGTGGGTGCGCGTGCAGGTTTCGGGGTCGCCTTGCGGTAGCAGTGAGATTGATCAGCAGTCTTACGTGATGACGATTGATGCGTCAGGCGCGGCGATTCAAGCCGGTACGGCGGCGGGCGTTCGATTTGGTCTTGCAACGCTTCTGCAGTTGGTGCGTGTGAGCGACCGAGTTCTACCGTGCGGTGTGATTGAAGATTGGCCAGCTATCTCTCGGCGCGGACTGATGCTTGATGTGTCGCGAGATCGTGTGCCGACGATGCGAGAGTTGTGTGCGCTGATTGACACACTTGCTCAGTTCAAGTGCAATCATCTGCAGTTCTACGTCGAGCATACGTTCGCGTACGCGGGACATGAAGACGCTTGGCGCGAGTGGTCGGCGATAACGCCTGATGAGATGCGTCGGCTGGATGCGTACGCGGCGGTACGAGGTATTGAGATCGCTGCGAATCAGAACTGCTTTGGACATCTTGCGCATTGGTTGCGATTGCCCGCGTATGAGCATCTTGCTGAAACGACGGGCGATTGGATGTTTGATGTGTGGCCGCGAAGTGGGCCATTTTCGCTTTGTCCGACGGAACCTGCGTCGCTTGCGTTGGTGCGTGACTTGATTGCGCAGCAGGCGCGATGCGTGAAAGGTGAATTGTTCAACATCGGGTGTGATGAGGTGTATGACATCGCATATGGACGCAGCAAGAGCGAAGTAGAGCGGCGAGGGCGGGTTGCTGTCTTTGCGGAGTTTGTGCGAGACGTAGCAAGAGCAGCGCGAGACGTCGGCAAGCGGCCGATGTTTTGGGCGGATGTGATCTTGACGCATGCGGATGAGCCAGCTCACGCGCATGAACTTGTTTCGTTGCGAGAATTGGACATGGTTGCGCTGGTATGGGGTTATGAACCTGACACACCGTTTGATGTGTGGGTTGAGCGTGTGCACAAGGCTGGCCTTGAGGCGTGGGTGTGTCCTGGTACGAGCAGTTGGCGAGCGATTACAGGTCGAACGCGCGAGCGTGAAGGGAACGTCGCAGGTGCGTTGGCGGCTGCGACCAAGCACAACGCTCGCGGGTTCTTGCTGTGTGAGTGGGGCGATGTTGGACATTGGCAGCAGTGGCCTGTTGCGATGCATGCGATCGCGCAAGGCATTGCGGCGGCGTGGTCGGGCGAACTTGCGGGGGGCGACGCGAGTTGCAAACATGCGCGACATGTGTTTGGAGGGAATGGGCCTGCGATCGCTGCCTGGTTGCAGGAGTTGGGCGATGCTGATGTGCCGCTGCGGGATGTCGCGGGCGGGTTTAGTCGCAAGGGGTTGACGAAGTTGCGCAACGCCTCGGCTATTTTCGCGAGTCTGCACAACAGCGCCGGCACGGTGCGCGAAATCGGTCATCGCGAGTTGTGGCGTGAGACACTCGCTCGACTGCGAGAACTTGGCACACGGTTTCCGGCTTGTGCGGATGCATTGATTGCCGATGAACTGCGACACACGCTGGGACTGAGCATTTTCGCGTGCGAGCGAGCATTGCTGGTGTTGCGAACGCCATCGGCTGACATTCATCATGCCTCTGCGACGGGTGATGGTGACGAGTCGGTGACGTTTGAAGTGCTGCGAGATTGGCTCGATGTGTTTGAGGCGAACCATCGTCGGCTATGGCTTGCGAGATCAAGATCGGGCGGACTGGAAGAAAGTTGTAAGCATTTTGCGACTATCAAAAAAATGTTGGAGGCTAAATGAGTGGGCCTGCGGAGCGAGTTCGTCGCGTGGTGGGATGCATGACAGGCACGAGCCTTGATGGCATCGATGCGGCACTGCTTGAGATCAGCGGGGAAGGCTTGCAGATGCGGTGCCGATTCGTGCACGGGGTGAGTGATGAACTGGGCCCGATCAAACAGCAACTGCGTGATATGGCAGAGCAAGTGCCCATGACGGCGGGGCAGATCGCGACGCTTGCGAGGGAGTTTTCGCTGTTGCACGCGCGCGTGGTGCGGCAGTTGTTGGCGGGTCAACAGGCTGATCTGATTTGTGTGCACGGGCAAACCGTGTTTCATAAGCCACCGGTGTCGTGGCAGTTGTTCGAGCCTGGGCCGTTGGTGCATGCAACGCAGACGCCAGTTGTATTCAATTTGCGGCAGGCCGACTTGGCGCGTCGCGGACAGGGAGCGCCGATTACTCCTGTTGCGGACGGTGTGTTGTTCTTCGCGAATCATCGCTCGAGCGCGGGTGTTGGTATTGACGCGATTGTGAATCTCGGCGGGTTTTGCAATGTGACGGAACGCATGAGCGGGGACTATCGAACGGGCGAAGACACGATGTACTCGGGGCGGGACCTGTGTGCGTGCAACCATGTACTTGATTTCATCGCTCGCGAGTACATGCGAATGCCGTTTGACGCTGATGGTTCACGAGCTATGCAAGGTGTCGTTCGTGAGTACACACTGCATGAATTCTCGCACGCGTTGCTTGCGCAGTCGCGTGGCAATCGCAGTCTTGGGACCGGCGACGAGTTGAGCCAGCGCATCGCAAGTTACGCGAGTCGCATGAGTCCTGAAGATCTTGCAGCAACCGCCTGTCACGCAATTGCTCAGGCGGTGCATGATGCGATGTCGTCGAGCGTCGAGTCGGTGGTACTCGCGGGCGGGGGAGTCAAGAACGCAGCACTGATGCAGGCGTTCGCTCAGCGATTTCGGATGTGCCAAACGACGCAGGTGTTCGGAATACCGCCCGAATATCGCGAAGCGGCGTGTTTTGCGGTGCTGGGAGCGTTGTGCCAAGATGACGTAAGCATCTATGTGCAGGATCAGCGTAGTGCCGGGTATCTAGCAATTGCGGGTAACTGGGCGTTTGCGTCGCCTTGCGTGTGAGCAGTTTGTGTGTTTATGCGTGACGATTCGTTCGCGCAGTTGCGGCAGTTCCCATATCATGCTTCGTGGCCAAACGAGCTTCATCGAGTCGTGAGTCAGGATTGTCATCCCGCGCACCGCGTGAGGAGGAGGTGCCTGTTCCGCCGTTGCCGCCTGTGCAAGCACCGCTTGCACTTTCGCAGGTGTTGGGACAAGAGAAGCCAGCGGCGTTGCTGCGAGACGCAGTTGCGGCTGGACGCGTTCACCACGCGTGGATTTTTCAGGGTCCACAAGGTGTGGGCAAATTCACGCTTGCACTCGCGTTTGCGTCGTTGATTCTCGATGAGACCACGAGTGTTGGATTGACCGGCGAACTCGCGCCCGATCCTGATTCTCGCGTGCAGCAGTTGCTTCGGTCGGGGACGCATCCGGATCTTGCGATCATCAACAAAGAACTGGCGGCGTATCACCCCGATGCTGACGTTCGCAAGAAGAAGCAAACGTCGATTTCTGTCGATGTGCTGCGGCATTTCATGCTTGATCCTGGCTCGCTGTCGGCGACCAGTCCGGGGAAGAGTTTGGCCGGGCGCGTGTTCATCATTGATGAAGCAGAATATTTGTCAGGCGGCAGAGAAGCGTCGCAAAATGCGCTGCTCAAGTTTCTTGAAGAGCCGCCTTCGCGAACGGTGATGATTCTGGTGTGCAACTCGCCGGAACTGCTTTTGCCCACGATTCGCAGCAGATGTCAGCGCATTACATGCACGCAGCTTGGACCTTCCGCGATGAATGCGTGGGTGAAACAGGCGATGAAGGACGGCACACTCAATGTCGATCCGACGCAGCAACAGTGGCTGCTGGATTTTGCGGTAGGTTCGCCCGGTGCGGTGATGCGGTGCGTGCAGACGGGCATCTTCAGTTGGTGGCAGCGCGTGGAGCCGATGTTGAGTCTGGTCGCTGCCGGCAAGCACAACGTTGATCTGGGGCCTGCGATGGCAGAGTTGACGGATCAGTGGGCCAAGGCGTGGGTTGATAGCCACGATAACGCCAGCAAAGAAGCAGCAAACCGAGCGGCGGCAGAGTGGATGCTGCGTGTGCTTGCATGGTTCTGGGGGAAGCGACTTCGCGAAGCGAGCGATGCTGCAACGCGCGAACGCGTGCTGCGGGCGATGGATGCAATTCGCGATTGCGAGCGGGAAGTTGACAGCAACGTATCGCAGTTGTTCGCGTTTGACAAGCTTGCCGCGGCGATGGTGTGAGATGGCCTTGCGCAGCGAAGATTGTTGAGGCCGCAAAGCAACGAAAACGCCGCGTGTGTTCGCGGCGTGTCAGTGATTCTGTATTGCAGTGTCGAGCAAGTTCAGCCTTGCACGCTGATGGAGCGACCTTCGGCGTGAGCGGGCACTGGAGCGATCTGTCCCGCGCGTTCTTCGGTCAGACGTTGCATCAGCAGCACCCAGGTTTCGCGTTCGTACTCGAGCAACTCGATTGCCTTGCCCACCTTCGAAATATCCTTCTCGTGAGAACCTTCGATGAGCAGCGTGTAGATAAAGGTGTAAAGACCTTTGATGTTTGCGGCAAGTTCGGGGTTGATCTCGGCGCGAATGGTCGTCATCAGTTCGAAGACGATGTCGCGACAACTTGAAATGCCGTTAAAGCTCTGCTCGAAGTTCTTCTGCAGCAGTCCTTCGCGGCCTTGCTGTGCGAATTTGATTGCGCCATCGAGCAGCATGAGGCGCAGCTCTTCGGGGCTTGCGCTCATGACTTTGGTTCGCAAATACGCATTAGCTTGCTGCGCCTTCGGGTTATTGGCGAAGACCGTGGTGGCAGGCTTGGACGTTTGCTCGCTGTACTGCATGGACTTTTCTATCGGTCGCAAGTTCAGGTCAGTTTATCGGCGGAGACGTTTCAATAATGAATTTGTCATAACCAGCGCGAGCTGCCAGATTTAGCGTCGACCGATGCTGCCGAGGCTGCTTTGCTGGGTTTGAAGCTTGCCGATGGTGCTTTCCATGGCTTGGAACTGGCGTTCCAAGATTCCTCGGCGCGAATCGAGCCGCGAAGTGAGTGCCTCGATGCGTTTGTTTTGGATGCCGATTTGGTTGTCAATGCCCTTGCTGCGATTGGTCAGCGTGCCAGAAACGCTGCCGACGAAGCGGTCGATGATTTGCTCAAACTGACCCATGACGCCCAAGCTGGTAAAGGACGCAGGAGAAGTGTCGTTTACCGTGATGCCCTCTGAAACTGTGCGAGGTCCTTGCGGAGTTTGGTTGCGCGCGGCAAACAAACGTTCGACTGCTTCGGGGTCAGTCGCGAGAGCATTACGGAACTTGTCTTCGTCGAACTTCAGTTCCTTGCCGCCCGCCGCGACGGTGATGCCCACGTCAGTCAAGCGTTGGTAGCGGCCGCTCACGTTTTGTGCGCGCTTGCCGACTGTGTTGAAGAGCTGCGAGCGGACTTCGTTGATGATGCCATCGCCCAGCAGCGGGCCGCGTGTTTCGTTCTCGGCGTTGTACTCGGTGAGTTTGTTGATGCGAGTGGACGCGTCGTTGAAGGCTTTGATGAACGCGTTCACGCCGTCGATGATGCGTTCGGTATCGCTGGTCACACTGAGTGAAACCGGCACGGTTGTGGTGACGCCTTTGAGGTCGATCTTGACGCCAGGAACAACGCCGTCGAGCGTGTTGGTGCTGCTGGTGGCGACGATGGCACTTGCGATATCGCCGCCGCCGATGAAGGCGAGCGCGTCTTGGCCAGCGTCGAGTTGATTCAAGCCCAGATTGAACGCGCCAGCATCAACGATGCTGCGACCGGCGGTGCCACTATCGCGAGCAGTCAGCGAGAGACGGAAGGGCGTTGAACCCAGACCATCGCGCAGAACGGCGGCCTGCACACCAACGCCCGCTTCGTTGATCTTGGTGACGATGGTGTCAAGCGTGTCGCCCACGAGGAACTTGATCGTGCGTTCTTGGGTGCCGTCGATGCGGTTGCCATCGGCCACGCTGGTGCCGGTTGAAACGCCCGCAATTCCGAGTGCTTTTGCGACGCCGCCCGTGGTGTCTTCGACCTTGATGCGGTTGCTGCCTGTGCCCGTGTCGTAGAGCTCAATGCCATCGCCGTTGGCGTTGACGCGAGCCTTGACGAGTGAAGCAACGCCGCCGGTTGCGTTCGATGTGGTGGCCGCGTTGATTTCCCTAACGAGTTCACCGACGGTTTTCGTGTCATCACCGATGTCGATGGTTGCGACCTGACCGAGACTGTCGGTGATGCGGAATTTGCCCACGCCGATCCCGGCACCGCCATTGAAAGTCGACACGAGCGTTGCTTCGCTAATGTACTGCTTCTGTAAGTTCGAGCCCGAAACAGTGTTGCTCGCAACGCCTGCGACCTCGGTCTCGATGCCCAGCCACGCCGCAGTGCTTTCGATGACGCCGTCGCTAGGATTGCTGTCTTCGGTACCTCGAATGACCAGATTGCCGGTGCCGCCGGTTTGATCTTGAACTTGGATGCCCGTACCGCGTGAATTGAGCGAGACCTTCAGGCGCGGCTGGCCGTTGGGGAGTGTCCCGCTGGCGGTTTCAATTGCGCGCAGTTGCGAGGAGAAGTCGCCAGATGTTCCCAGGGTCACGGCGAAAGTCGAACCGTCGCGCAGCCGGACGTTGAGTGCACCATCACCTTGCACGCCTTGTCCGCCCGCCAGACTTGTGGTCAGAATGCTGTTAATGCCCGCGAGCACACGCGAGCCGGTTGCGGTTGTGCCGCTGGCACCAAGCAAGCCAAGATCGCGAGCGGTGTTGCTGGCGAAAGCTCCAGGTGCTTCACTCACAGTGATGGTGCGGGCACCCGTGGAATCGACGATTTCGAGGCGGTTTTCCGTCGTGTTGACGCGAGCTTGCACATCGGCGAAGCCGGCGGTACTCAAAGCCGAATTGATGCGATCAAGCACGCCGCCCACGCTGGATGGTGCGGCGGCGGACTTCACGAGTTTCGGAGGCGTCTGCGTGTTGTCCATCGTGTAGACATCAGAGATGTTCACGTTGACGGCTGTGCTTCCGACGTTGACAACGAAGCTGGCGAAGGTTTCACTCGCGGTATTGACACGCGTGGTGACGCCATTGCCGTCGTTGAGCGATGTGAGATTTGTGTTGCGATTGAGTCCGTAGACGGTCGCGCCAGTCAGCGTGCCAGTTGCTGTGCCAGCGATACCCAAGCTTTCAGCGGTCGTGCCGCCACCCACGCTCGCGACGGTTACTGCGCCGCCAGTGCTGTCCTTGATAACAAACTTGCCGCCTTCGATACTTGCGGAGATGCGTAGCGTGCCTGTCCCGTTCAAGGCAGTGAGAACATCGTTCACGGTGGTCGCGCGAGAGAGGTCAACCGTTGCGGTGCCCGATGAGTCCGTGATCGCGATGCGACCGCGCGCGATGCCCTGGCCGTCATTGAAGTCTGCGAGTGCCACATCAGTATCCAGCCGAGCCTTGGCTGATTCAACAACCAGCGAGGTCATACCCACGCCGCTGTTGTTGCGGTCGCTGAATCCGCGTGACACAAACTGCTGCGAACTGACGAGGCGATCAACGCGCACGCTGTAGGTGCCCGCCGCTGCACCGTTGGTGGCTGTCGCGGTGACAAGGTCCTCGTTGCTGCTCGTCACCGCTTTGGTCTTGAACAGGCTTTCCAGCCGGAACGCACTAGCGGCGGTCTTGATGCCGCTCAGGCGTGAGTTGATGTCCAGGTACGCGGCATTCTGCTGCTGCAACTGGGCAACGCGCCGCTGCACGAGAATGCGAGAGCGGCCCTCTACGGCCAGAATCTGGTCGATGAGTGACTTGCTGTCAATCCCGCTAAACACGCCCGTGCTACTGCTGATGCCGCTCATGGTTCACCTTCCGTGGTGGTGGGGGACGTACCGGTCGAGATTCCACGCAAACCCAGTGCCTTACGCAGCTTTGCGCGTCGGACGCCAGCGCAAGTTGCGCTTCGCGTCGCTGCCGGCCCAACGTTGGCCGTCGGCAACGGCTCCTGACCAGGTGGGGGTCGCGAAGTCCTCGTCGCCTCGGCGTGCGGTCGGCACATGTTGACCATCGCGACGCAAGGCCATGAGGTCCATGGCCCACTGGCTAAGCGTGCGGGCGTAGAGCCGCTTGGCCACTTGTTCAACTTCGGTCATGGCGGGAGTGTTCATGCGATCCTCGATGACTGTCACGGTTCGACCGCCCATCCGTAGGCTTCGAATATGACATCGGCAGTCTGACGGCGCAGCTTCAGTGAAATGGGTACACATTCGTATTATGTACGGATAAGCGGTTGTTCTTGCGCAGTGACAAACAACGAACCGCAGCACCCGCGCGTTTCGTATAGGTCCTGCCGAGGGCTTGCGTGGATGTCGCCGATACCCTTGGCTCGGGCTGCATGATCGATTCACCAATACAAACTTCGCTCGTTGATCCGCCGCTTGCGATTGCTCGCGTCGCGGCTGGGGCGTTGTCGGCAATTGCGCTGGTCAGCGCGATGGGCATGGCGGGTGTTGCGTTGTTTATGGGGGCTCAGCCATACTGGATGCTGGTGGGTATGGAAGTCTGCATTGTTCTGGCCGGCGTCTTTGGGCTGCTCTTTCTTCGCAAAAAGTTCAGTGATGGGCCAGCGCTGGCGTTGCTGTGTGTTGCTGGGACGATTTTCGCGGCGAGCGTTTTGAGTTGGCTGAGTGTCAGCCGGGGCATCACGCTGAAGGGTGATCGCACGGTTGACCTCAAGTTGTTGATGTATGCTCGGATTGGTCTGGCGGCTTTGCTTGCCGGCTTGGCGAGCGTTGAGGTGCTTCGTCGCAATGTGCTGAGCAGGGGATTTTTGCTCCGCGCGGTTGCCACGGGGATGCCGCTTTTGGTGATTGCTGGCGGGTTGTACGCGGGTCGCAACGTGCTCGCGTCGCAGAAAACTGTGCCCGAGTGGATTGTGTGGACGCTGGTGTCAGTTGGCGCAGTGATCGCCATGGCACTGCTGTGCGCGTGCGGGCACTTTGTCATTCGTGCGTTCGAGATGGGCCGGCCTGAAAACCAGAAGGTGTGAACTGCTAACGCGACTTGCTCAACTGGCGGCTGGGTGCCACATGGTTTTGAAATCGACGAACGACTCGATCCACCAGGGTGAGTTGCAAGTTGCGTCGGTCCAGTCGAAGCTGGTTGTGTTTGCACTCGCTTGCCGAGCGGACTTTTTCGCTTCCAGCTTCGCTTCGCGAATCGTGACGCGTTTGAGATTTTCAGCCGCACCTTCGCGGAGCAGCGTGTTTTCTGCTGGCGTCAAGCCGCCCGCGTGAATGGCGTCAATATCGCGGTGCCCAGCAATGTGCGAGAGCAATTCCGCACGCTGGCCCGTGAGAATGTTGATGACGCCTGCAGGAACGTCGCTTGTCGTACAAACTTCGCCCATGATGACGCCCGGCAGTGGATTGGCTTCGCTCGCGACGACGATGATGCTGTTGCCGGGAACTAGAGCAGGAGCCATGAGCGAGACAAGCGCGAGCAAGGGCGAAGTATCGGGACAAACGCAGACGGCAACGCCCGACGCTTCAGGGGAAGTGAAGTTGTAAAAAGGGCCAGAAACCGGGTTGTTGCAGCCGAGGACTTGGGCGTACTTGTCACACCAGCCGGCGTAATGCACCATGCGATCAATGGCGGCGGCGACTTCGAACTTCGCGGCAGCGGGAGTAACTTTTGAGCTCGGCTTGCTCTTCGCCGCGGCTTTGGAAGTGCTGTTGGCGCCGCGCTGCATCGGCTCGGTGAGTGCGATCGCGAGTTCGTCGCGCTTGCCCTCCATCATCTCGGCCATGCGATAAAGGATCTGCCCGCGGTTGTACGCGGTGGCGTTGGCCCACTTGGTTTGTGCGGCGCGTGCCGCTTCGACGGCATCGCGCAAGTCCTTACGCGAAGCGTGAGAGATGTGAGCAAGAACTTCGCCGCGAGCGTTCATGAACGGCAGCGTCCGGCCAGACTCAGAGCGCGGGAACACGCCGTTGATAAAGAGCTTGTAGGTTTTGGCGATGTCGAGGCGGGTAGTCATGGGGAGATTCCAAAGGCAGTTTCAACACAGAGGACACAGAGAGCACAGAGGTGAAAGCGGGTTACATGACTCGGCGAATTATGCCGTCTTTGAGGTATTTGCTGTTGAAGTTCAGGAGCAAACCGACTTTGTAGCCTGAAAGGCGGAGATACGTGAGCAGTTGAGCTTCGTGGACAGGCAGGACTTTTTCGACGGCTTTTACCTCTATCACGAGCCGATCTTCAATGAGCAGATCGAGCCGATACCCGATGTCGAGTCGAACACCTTTGTATTCAATCGCAAGGGGCACTTGGGCCAGTGCTCGCAGTCCTGCGATTGTCAACTCATGCACAAGGCACGCTTCGTACGCCGATTCAAGCAAGCCAGGCCCAAGTGTTCGGTGCACCTCGATTGCGCACCCAATCACTTGTTTCGTCAACGGATCATCTTGTTCCATCCCTGCCGACATCTCAGTGTCCTCTGTGTGCTCTGTGTTGAAAGGTCTTTAGAGATCGACATACGCCCGCAGCCCATGCACGCCGCCTTCTCGGCCGAAGCCGCTTTCTTTGAAGCCGCCGAAGGGGCTGGCGGGGTCGAACTTGTTGTAGGTGTTGCACCAGACGACGCCTGCTTGCAGTTTCTTTGCGACCTCGAGCACTTTGCTGCCTTTGTCGGTCCAGATGCCGGCGGCGAGTCCATACGGCGTGTTGTTGGCTTTGCTGATGGCTTCTTCAACGGTGCGGAAACTCATGAGGGCCAGGACGGGGCCGAAGATTTCTTCGCGGGCGATGGTGTGCGAAGGTTGCACGTTTGCGAAGAAGCACGGCTTGCACCAGTAGCCTTTGCTGGGCAGCGACGACGCGCCGGGCGTGCAAAGTTCGGCACCTTCTTCGACACCCAACTTGAGATAATGCTCGATGCGGTCGCGTTGTTCTTTGCTGTTGATTGCGCCAACGTCGGTGTTCTTGTCCAGCGGGTCGCCCACGCGCAGGCTCGCGAGACGGAGCTCGAGCTTCTTGCGAACTTCGTTCAGCACGCCCTCTTGCACCAGCAATCGTGAGCCAGCACAACACACTTCACCCTGATTGAAGTAAATGCCTTGCACGATGCCTTCGACGGCTTGATCAATCGCGGCATCATCAAAGATGATGTGCGGGCTTTTGCCGCCCAGTTCGAGCGTGAGCTTTTTGCTAGTGCCTGCGGTAGCTTTCGCAATTCTCTTGCCAATATCGGTGCTGCCAGTGAACGCGATCTTGTCGATGCCAGCGTGATCGACAATCGCCGCACCAGTCTTGCCGTCGCCAGTCACGATATTGACAACACCCGGCGGCAGGCCGACTTCATCAAAGATTTCTGCAAGCCGCAGTGCCGTGAGCGAAGTCGTTTCAGCGGGTTTGAGCACGCATGTGTTGCCGCACGCGAGAGCGGGTGCGAGTTTCCACGCGGCCATCATCAGCGGGAAGTTCCACGGGATGATCTGGCCGCAAACGCCGACGGGCGAAGGCACTTTGCCGAAGACCCACTCGAGTTTGTCGGCCCAACCCGCGTAGTAAAAGAAGTGTGCGGCAACCAGCGGCACATCAACATCGCGAGATTCCTTGATGGGCTTGCCGCAGTCCAGCGTTTCGAGCACCGCGAGTTCGCGTGCTCGCTCTTGAATGCGACGCGCGATGCGGAAGAGGTACTTGCCGCGTTCGACGGCGGGCAAGCTGGCCCACTTGGGCAATGCCGTGCGGGCTGACTTGACGGCAGCGTCAACATCGCCGTCGCTGCCCTGCGAGATCATCGCGAGCGTTGCTTCGGTCGCGGGGTTGACGGTTGCAAACACCGCAGCCTTGTCCCGCGGCGTGGTGAATGTGCCGTTGATGTAGTGGCCGTAACGCTCGGCGATGTGGACCTTCACGCTTTCGGGGGCGGGGGCGTAGGCGATAGGCGTGCGAGAACTAGCGGGGGTAATAGTGCCGTTGCCGGGGGCAGTGATCGGGTGTGTTGCAGAGGTTTCGGATGACATAGATCGTCCTTCGTGCAAGTTCATGGTGTTCGGGAGTGTGTCGAGCGACGAAGCTGTTAAAGAATGCGAGGAGAACTCACGCGTCCGCAAAGTCATACCCCGCCACATACTTGCCCGTCTTCAGCTTTACCAGTTGCCGCAGGATGTCGTTGCACAAAGTGCTTGCACCGAAGCGGAAGTAGTTGTTGGTCATCCACGGATTGCCTGCAACTTCGGCAAATCCCGGCACGTTGAGCGGCCCCATGACTTCGTGGACCATGACGAGATAGTGGACCGCTTGCTTGGCCGTGCGAATGCCGCCGGCGGGTTTCATCCCGACGATGTGGCCTGATTCCAGATACCAATCGCGAATAGCTTCGAGCATGACAAGCGTCACAGGCATGGTGGCGGCGGGCTGGACTTTGCCGGTGCTGGTCTTGATGAAGTCGATGTTGCCGTGAGTGTCGGCAGGGCCACTCGGGCAAACTTCATGCATCGCGCGGATCGAGATATCGCTGGCGAGGCGCACGTTGTCGAAGGTTTCCAGTTCGCCGGTTTCGAGAATGACTTTGAGATGTGCGTATGAGCCGTCGGCACGTTTGCATGCCTTCTTGGTTTCACGCACCTCTTCCCAGAGTTTGTCGTGCTGGCCTGCGAGGAACAAGCCGCGAGAGATGACCATGTCGATCTCATCGGCACCCATCGCGACAGCTTGGCGCACGTCTTCGAGGCGGACATCAAGCGGGAACTGGCCGCTGGGAAAACCGGTGGCGACGGCAGCGATCTTCACGCTGCTCTCGGCCGCGGGCGGACGCAGCATCTCAACGCATGTTGGAATGAGATTCGGATAGACACAAACCGCTCCGACGCTGGGCAAGCGCTGGCCCAGCACGCGTTCGTCGCGTTCGTAAGGTCGCATCGCCTTGGCACAAAGTCCTCGCACCTTCTCGGGGCTGTCTTTGCCTTCAAGCGTCGTCAAGTCGAGCATGCTCAGTGCGGTCAGCAGCAACTCGCGCTTGCTTGCGTCCTTGATCGAACGCTTGGTGAACGAGGCAGCTCGCTCGGTGGCCATGGTCGCATCGACAGGACGAGGACGAAGAGAAGAAACCATAAACAAGCGTAGTGGGGGAGCACGCACGATGGGCGTGACCGGAAACGACCGAACATGATCGGACCGACAATTTGCCCGCAAGCCCACAATACCTACCGTTTCGCATGACAGTCCTCGACACACTCGCCAAGAACAAATCCGCCGCTCAGCAACGTCTTATCGACTGGCTGCGAATTCCCAGTATTTCGACTGATCCCAAGTATCGCGACCAGTGCCGAGCGGCGGGTCAATGGGCGTGCGATCAACTTCGCGAGTTGGGTTTTGATGCAAAACTCGTGGAGACCGGCGACGTGAAAGACGGCAAGGGCAGTGGCCACCCCGTCGTGCTTGCGACGATTGCGCCCAAGCAAAGCTACAGCGGCCCGCACGTGCTCTTTTATGGGCATTACGACGTGCAACCCGTCGACCCGCTGAACCTGTGGGAGAGCGATCCGTTCAACCCCGTCGTGCGAGCCGCGCGAACGGGCCAAGCGGGCGGCGAACGCATCGTTGCTCGCGGCGCCGTTGACGACAAAGGCCAAGTCGCGACGTTCCTCGAAGCATGCCGGGCTTGGAAGCAGACTAGCGGCCATGCAACCAACGGAGCTGCGTACACGATTCTGCTTGAAGGTGAAGAAGAAAGCGGCAGCGCGAACCTCGAACGCTTCGTGAAAGATCACGCGGCGATGCTGAAGAAAACCGACGTGTGCTTGATCAGCGATACTGGCATGGTCGATCGTGATAAACCTGCGATTACTTACGGCGTGCGCGGCCTCGCGTACACACAGATCACGCTGCACGCGAGCAATCAAGACTTGCACAGCGGCTTGTGGGGCGGCCGCTGCCCCAATCCGATTACCGAGTTGTGCTACGTGCTCTCGCAGTTGCACGACAAGGATCGCCGAATCACGATTCCGCATTTCTATGACGATGTGCGACCCATTTCACAAGCCGAGCGCGAGGCATGGGCCAAGTTGAGCAACGACACTGGAGTTACGGCGGAAAGCACGCTTGCGAAGATCGGCCTCAAGCGTGATGCCGACGTGGGCGAGAGTGGCTACACGTTCATCGAGCGCGAATGGGGCCGGCCCACGGCGGAAATCAACGGTATTTGGGGCGGTTACACGGGCGAGGGCGCGAAGACCGTCATTCCCGCGCACGCGAGTGCGAAGGTAAGCTTCAGGCTTGTTGCTGATCAGAAGCCCGAGGTCGTGACGCAGCAGTTTTTCAATTGGCTCAAGAGCAAAACGCCAACGGGTTGCCGATGGGAGTTGGAAGACCTGCACGGCGGTTACGGCGTGACCACGCCCACCGAAAGTGTCACGCTCAAGAAAGCAATGCGAGCACTCGAACGCGCGACCGGCACGCAACCCTACATGATCAAGTCGGGTGGCAGCATTCCTGTTGCGGGCATGCTCAAGAGCATGTTGGGCCTTGACACGATTTTCATGGGATTCGGTCTTGATGACGACCGCGTGCACAGCCCCAACGAAAAGTTTGAGATCGCTTGCTTCGAGATGGGCATGAAGGCTCACGCGATGTTGATCGATGAATTGACGAAGTAGCGGACATTACCAGGTCGTTGGCCCCACGGAGTAAGTTTCTCACCAAGACGCATGCCATGACTATTTCGCACTGGCAACGCACTACTCGCCTTGGCACGCTGCACGCCGATGTTGTCGTGATTGGTGCTGGCATCTGCGGAATGTCCGCCGCGTTGCACTTACAACGGCGCGGAATTGCGGTGCGAATTGTCGAGCGAGGCGTCATTGGCAGCGTGGGAAGCGGAGCGAGCGCTCGCAATGCCGGATTTCTGATGCGCGGCTGTGCCGACAATTACGCCGACGCTGCCAAGCAATATGGAAGAGCAAAGGCAGCGGCGTTATGGCGGCTAACCGAGCGAAACCTCGAAGGCTTGCGGCGCGAAGGGATCGATTCGCTGAGTGTGACGCAGCGCGTGCCGAGTGTGCTGCTTGCACTCGGAGAAGATGAACTCGCTCGGCTGCGCGAAAGCTTGACGCTCATGCGCGAAGACGGCTTCGCGGCCAACTGGTGGGACGCAAGCACAAACGCTGGCGACTCGACTTGGAATCAGCTTGCTTCGAAGCATCCGCCGCTTGGAGCTCTCGTCAATCCGCACGACGGTGCAACCAACGGCGTGCATGTCCTGCGAATGCTCGCGAGCAAACTGTCGTGCCCGGTCCACGAGCAGCAAGAAGTGGTCGCCATTGAAGAACACGGTACGGGTGTGCGTGTGCATGTGACCGATGGCGAGATCATCGCGCGGCATGTGCTTGTGTGTACGAATGCATATGTGCCGCTGCTGCTGCCGGGCTTTGCTGGTGTTGTAGACCCCAAACGAGGACAGATGCTCGCCATTCGACCCGGCGTGTTTCAACTTGGTGCGAGTTACTACGCCAACTACGGCAGCGAGTATTTTCGGCAAACGTGGGACGGAACGGTGGTCGTGGGCGGATGTCGCACGTATCACGCCGAGCGCGAAGTTGGTTACGAAGATCGCGTCACGCCGTGGGTGCAGCGCGACCTCGAAAAGTTTGCAAACCGAGTACTTGGCGAGTTTGACGCCTCACATGACATCACCGCACGCTGGTCAGGCGTCATGGGCTTCACGCAGCATCACCTGCCGATCATTACGCGATGCTGGGGCGAGAACGCCGCTGCGACGGGCAACGACAAGAGCGAAAAAGTCTGGTTTTGCGGCGGTTTTACCGGGCACGGCATGAGCATGGCCTATGAAGTTTCGCGACTGGCGGTTGCTGAAATGCTCGATGGCGTTGAAAGCAGCTTTGACTTGCCGAGTTGATTTCAATCACTCGACAAGTTCCGCGTTGGTGTAAACCTTCTGCACATCGTCAATATCTTCAAGTGCTTCAATCAAGTCCACAACTGTCTGTGCATTCTCGCCGCCAACGACCACGAGCGCGTCGGGCACCATCGCAAGGCTGGCTTCAGCAATCGGAAACTTCGCTCTTTCCAACGCTTCCTTGACGACGTTGAAATGCGGCACATCAGTAAGCACGATCCACTGGCCTTCTTCATCTGCGTCGGGCATCGGATCAGGACTGCGCACATCGCGAGCCCCCGCTTCGAGAGCAGCCTCGATGATTTGTTCGTCGCAGAGGTTCGCACCTTCAATCAGAATCTGCCCGCTGAACTGAAACATGTGCGCCACGCATCCGCTCGCGCCGATGTTGGCGTCATTCTCCGTAAATGCAGTGCGAACCAGCGTGATTGTGCGCGTGCGGTTGTCCGTCAAAGCATCGACGACGATCGCAATCCCGCCCGGGGCATAGCCCTCGTATCGAACGGCTTCGAAATTGCTCGTATCGCCGCCGCCCGCACCTTTCTGAATTGCTCGCTCGACCGTGTCGCGAGGCATGTTCGCATAGCGAGCTTCATCCATCGCGTAGCGCAGCGTGAGATTGGTATCTGGGTCGGGGCCGCCGTTGCGTGCGGCGACCATCAGCGCTTTGCTGATCTTGGTCCAGACCTTGCCGCGTCGTTTATCGACAACAGCTTTGCGGTGTTTGACTTTGCTCCACTTGTTGTGCTTGGCCATGGCAGATAGATCGTTAGAGGCTGACGTGATTGGTGGAAAGACTACTGCTGCAATTCGCGCTGACGACCCTGAGACCAGATCGCATCAACGTCAACTGGCGGACCTTCGGGTCTAGGCGTGAAGACTGCGGGCACGCTCATGGGTGAAATCGTCGGATTGCCCGTTGTTTCCGCAGCATTGCGTTTCGCGTCAATCGTCGCCCGGTGAGCTTCAATCTCTGCAACGCGAGGCATCCCAGGAAGATCGAGATTGCGACGCATCGCGAGCTCATCATCAAACACCAGCACCGCGCGGCGCCACAGATCGACCGCGCGTTCGCGGTCGGCCTGGGTGCCATCAGCCTGTGCAGCCCGATTGCGTTGCCACAGCGCATCACCCAAGTGATCAAACAACTCCGCGTTGCTGTCGCCAGTCGCAGTCAGCATATCAACTGCACGCTCGATGATGCTGATGGCCCCTTCGCGTTTGGTGCCGTCGGGAAGCGTCTGGTCATCGAGTATCCCTTGCTTGTATCGCAGCCATCCCAGCGTGTCAGTCACGCTTGCGCTATCGCTCAGTTGCTCATACGCTATCTCGACAAGTTCAACAATGCGGTTCACGTCGCCGCCTTGATTGAGCATCAGATATCCAAGGTTGTTCGCAGCCCAAGCATGTTTAGGATGAATCGAAAGGCAATACTCCAGCGTTGCTTTCGTGAACGAATCTCGCGCGAACGTCGTTGCAAGATTACTGACGACATAAGCGGCTTGAGCCTTCGCCAACGTCAATTCATCTGGCACTTCATCGTCTGAGTACTGCCCCAGCAGATTGCGTGCCATGTCCACATCACGAATGTTGTCGACCAAGAAACGCACATCATCAATCGAGCCGCGCACAGCAGTACGAACGACCCACTCGTTCATGAGCACAGGATTGGCTTCAGGCGATTGAATGACGATTGTCCCAACGAAGCGAATAAGGGGCGAGTGGTCTGCCCTGGTTCGCAGCGATTCTGCAATGCGCAGCATTGCCAGCGTCGCGATCTGTTCACTCGCCGGTGCAAGCTGCTTGCACGCATCGAACAGTTCTGCCGAGGCCGCAGGTCGGGCTTGCGCAAGAAGCTGAACACGTGTCAATTCGCCCGCCGGTGCAAAGCGATTGAGCCTGCGAGCAGCATCCAGCAATTGCACCAAACTCTCACTTTGCGGCTGCGACAACTCTCGCAGCTCCTCCGGCTTGGTCGCACTCACAATGCCAACCAGTGTTCGCGCCTGCGCTGCAACCATTGTCGGCGAGAGTGGCGCAGCTTCACTCAAACTACGCAGTCCATCCAGCGGCTTGCCCTGCCGCACCGCGATGTTCGCGAGTTCCAGTCGATTCGCCAGCGTTGGCGGCGCGAGTGCAAGCCGCTCCTGCAACAGTGCGTCGGCGCGCTCGGGTTGATTGAGGCCCTCGCGCAACACAAACTCTCGCTGACGCAGCAAAAGATCACTACGCAGCGCTTCAACGCTCTTCGCGAGCAGTTCGTCTGCTTCTTGAGCCTTCCCATTGCGAACAAGCATTCGAGAAAGCGCAAGCGTCCAGGGCGTAGATTGCGGCCTACTGGCAAAACGTTCTCGCAAGAACGCCTCTGCTTGCACGCGCGTTGCCTCATCGGCATTGCGTTCCCACAATCGAACAAGCGAATCAAGCGCATCAGCGGGTCTGCCGCGATCATTCACGAGCGCCTGCAGATTCGGCATTGCTTGCCGCCAGATGCCACGCTGCACTTGATCTTGCGCAATGATGAGCCGCAGCAATTGGCTGCCGGGAATACTGCCGCGAAGCTCACGCATCGCTTCACCCAGCAACTGCTCATTGGGCGACGGCCCAGCCGGACTGTACAGCGCCGCGAACGCTTCATGCACGCGTTCATCCGTTGCGTCAAACGCCCGCGCTCGTTGCAGAAGCGGCGCGACTTGCGCGACTGCATTGTCACGAATCGCAAGGTCCGCCGCGAGCAAGTAGTCATCAACTGTCGCCGAGGCGTCGCTACTTGTCTGCGGCGTGCCATCCACGAGCGGCGCAAGTGCAGCACGAGCCTCAAGAATCTTCCCGGCCTGAATCAGACAAAGTGCTCTCGCCCTCGCGACATCAGCCGAATTCGAGTCAGCGTCAGACGCTGCGAGCGCCGTGATCGATGCCGCAATCTCAGTCGCTTTGGCGGGTTCGCCCGATGCACTCGCATTCGCCGCGCGAGCAACGCATAGTGCGAGTCGCTGCGCAAGCGGACTTGCAGCATCAGACACGTCGCCTAACGCGGCGATGGCGTCCGCTGATCTGCCCAGTCGACGCAGTGTTGATGTCGCGAGCAATCGGCTTGGCAGATCCAGGCGCTGTGATGCAACTGCGATCATCGAAGCGGTATCTCGCCCCGATTCAAGCAACGCCTCGGCGGCTGCGTCGCATCCCATCGGGTGCTGCGTAACGACGCGCGCAAGTGCCGCAGCTTTGGCTTCAACCTCGCCAGTCTCAAAAGTGTCCAGCAACGTTGCAATCGAAGTGACATCCGGACCCGCCTTCGAAATCGCGGATTCAAGAGCTTCTCTCGCAACAATCGGCGTCGGTGCAGCACCAGCCGCGAGCCGCGCAAGCCGATGCTGAATGCTCGCAGATCGCTCGCCGTCTTGCGATTGCATCAATGATGCAATCAGCAGCGACCCAACGTCTGTGTCTCGCGCGAGCAACGCAGCGGCTCGCTCAAGTGATTCGTCCACAACGCCCTGCCGGGCATCAATGTGCCTCAGAAGCACGATCGCAGCTTCCGCCGAGTGGCCTTGTTGCAGGTGCGCAGCAAGCAGCTTCGTGAACGGTGTCGCCGGATCGACACCCGCCATGCTCGATGCTTGCGTGTAGGCTTCAATCGCATCGCTATGCGCACCGATGCGCGAAGCAATGTCGCCGCGCAGCATCGTGAGCGTGGGCCGATCACGAATCACTTCGCCAAAGTCGCGCGCGTCAATGCTCGCCGCGAATTGCTCGATTGGTGCAGTCAATGAACGTCCCAACGCTTCATTCGCCGCAGAAAGATTGCCTTTCGCGAGCAGAGCGCGGGCCAACTCTGCATCAATGCCCGCCGCGAGCACGGGCGAGCGAGCCACGTCAACATCGCGATGTGCAGGCAGCAATACGCGCAGAGCGGCGTCTGCGTCCCCTTGCCGCATTTCCTCTCGCCCCAGCAGCCACGCCGAGCGAGCGCCCACCGGGCCACTCATTGCAGCTTTCCGCAGCGAAGCGATGCCCTGCAATCGCCGACCAGCGCGCAATTGCACCTCACCAACTTGCGAGAGCAATTCCATCGAAGACGGATCCAGCCTCAACGCGGTTTCCAGCGACTGCAACGCTTGGCCAACTTCGCCCGCGAGCAACTGCGACTTGCCACGAATGTATAACTTCTGCGACTCAATCAGATCATCCGGAGCTACATCGCGTTCAACTGGAGAAGCTTCTGTCGCGGGTATCGCCGCCACCAACGACGCGAGCGAGTGTGCGGCAGCCTGATCATCCGTAGTTGGAGTCTCCATCGACGCAACATCAAGCGCCGGAAGCTTGCGCCACACGGCAATCGCTCGCTGATCGGGCGTGGCTACCTGTATAGCCGCAAGTTGAGCGAGCTGTTCGCGAGCCGACGGGCCGGTACTACTCTGGAGTGCTGCAAGCGATTGAGATGCTTTTGACTGCGGCCCCAAACCGCTCGACTGCGGCTTGCCAGCGCATGCGACAAGCGTTGCAGCGACCGCGAGCGGAAAGATCAATCGACCGAAAGAGCGTTGCATGTCTGAGCGTCGCAGCGTTAGCCTGGCTTCCATTCCAGTTCCCTTTCGCGGAACAAGCCGCGGCAGTGTCACGAACTCGCCGATTTGGGCGATTTTTTCTTGGGTTTCGTCGTTTCGCTCTTCGTCGCTTTGGGCCGAGACAAACGTTTGCTAGGTGACGCGTGGCTCGAAAGCTCGCTGACAAGTTCCGATGGTTCTGGCCTCGCGGGCGGCTGACCTTCATCATCTGACCATGCTTGCAAAAGCATCGCCGTCAGCGGCCCATCGTCAGCAGGTACGTTGTGCTCAAGCCAACTCGCAGCATGATGACAATCAGTTGCAGGCTGCAGCACTTTCGCAGCGACCAGCAATTGCAGCAGCCGTTCATCAACCGGCATCGCATGCGTGTTCATCACGAGCAACGCGATTCGCTGCACCACGAACGGCGGCATGCCGTGCAAGCCTTCCAGAAACAGCTTCGCGTCGCGTTTGGACATCGCGAGAACCGGATCAATCGTCGGTCCATGAAACTGCGCCACGAGTTCAGAAAAAACGCAGCGAATCCGCATCGCCCGCTCACGCCCAAGCGGGTAACGGTCGCCGAGTATGTGCGACAGATCATCAATCGCACACACGCGAAGTTCATTCAGATCAACCAGCGACTCTCGCACGCGCTTGAGAGCCCCGCGAGCCTGCGTCGAAGACGCTTCCCACAAAAGCAGCGAGTAGACCAATTGCTGCACCGCCAGCCCCATGCCCGGAATCTCATGCGCGCGCGGTTCAAAAACATCAGCGGGCGTGAGTGCTGCGAGCGGATCAAAACTCGCATCCTTTGCCTTCGGGGCATGAGCCGCTCGAAGTTTCTTGAGCAGTGCCGCGAGCTTTTTAGGGTCTCCCGTGCTCACAGTCAGGCGTCCTTTCCGTCGCTGGGTTGGGTCGTCGCGTCGTCCGCTTGGGCCTCACCGGCGGTTGCGCCCCAAGTTGGCTTGGTCGTGTCGTCGTGCTTGATCCTATCAAGAGCGTTCATGATGCCAGCTTGCTTCTTCAGGCTGTTATCCGCGACAAACCGCACCTCAGGCATGCTGCGAGATCGCACTTCATCCATAATCTCGCGGCGAATGTGCTTCGCCGCCGCTTCAAGCCCGTGCATCGTCAGGCCTTGTTTTTCCGCCGGAAAAACGCTGATCCCAACATCCGCAAACTTCAGGTCCTGCGTGACCTTGACAGTCGTGATTGTGATAAGCCCAGTGATGCGCGGATCGTGAAAGCCGCGAGAAAAGCGCTCGCGGAGTGCACGTTCGATGGAGGACGCTAGTTGATCTTGCTTCAGTGTCATGTATTTGAGCTTATTCTAGGGGCAGTCGAATAGACGCGCCGCCCGCCATCCCTCTCACGCCTTCCGGCATCTAAAGTTGCCTATGCCAGAGGATTCTCGCCAGAATGCAGCCGGACCCGCCTACGCCCCGCCCGCCGCGCAAGTGTTGATCGTGGAAGATGAAGTTGACCACGCCGACGTGATGGCCGAGGCACTCAAGAAGTACGGACACGTCTGCACCGTTGTTGAAAATGTCGCGGGCGCGATGGAAGAACTTCGCCTGGGTTCCTTCGACATCATCATCTCCGACCTGCGCATGCCCGCGAGTGCAAAGTTTGACCCGCGTTCGCAAGGCATCGAAATCGCTCCCGTCAGCACCGACGGCGGTGACGCCGGCATGCGCGTCCTCGAAGCCGCACGCAAACTCCAACCCAACAGCGCAACCATCATGGTCACCGCCCACGGCGATGTCCCCACCACGCGCGATGCATTCAAACTGGGCGTCTACGACTTTATCCAAAAGCCCCTCGATCTCGACATCTTCCGCAATCTGGTTAACCGCGCCGCCGAGACAGTTCTTCTGCGCCACCAGAACGCAACGCTCAGCGCCAAAGTGCAAGAGCAAATCGAACTCGCGGGCTTCGAAGGCATCGTCGCCAGCAGCGAACCCATGCGTCGCATTCTGCGGCAAGTCAAGATGATCGCCCCCAGCAACATCCCCGTTCTCGTTACTGGCGAAAGCGGCACAGGCAAAGAAGTCATCGCCGCAGCGATTCATCGCAATAGCCGCAGGGCTACCAATCGCTACGTCACTTTCAACTGCGCCGGTCAAAGCGAAAGCCTCCTCGAAGATCAACTCTTCGGCCACGTGCGCGGAGCATTCACAGGCGCCGACAAAGAGCGCGCCGGCGTCTTCGAATACGCCAACGGAGGCACCGTTTTCCTCGATGAAATTGGCGATATGCCCATGGCCATGCAAGCAAAGTTGCTGCGAGTCCTCGAAAGCGGCGAAGTGGTTCGCCTGGGCAGCAACGAAGCGAAAAACGTCGATGTCCGTTTCGTGAGCGCAACCAACCGCGACCTCAAGCAAATGGTCCAGCAAGGAACTTTCCGCGAAGACCTCTTCTTCCGCATCAACGGCAGCACCATCCACCTGCCGCCGCTGCGCATGCGTCGCGAAGACATCCCCGCCCTCGTTTCCCACGCAGTTGATCGCTTCGCCGAAGAACTCGCGCTCGATCCCAAAAACGTCACCGTGCCCACCATCAGCGACGCCGCCATGATGCGCATGACCAGCTACAACTGGCCCGGCAACGTGCGGCAACTGCTCAACGTCGTGCAGAACATGGTCGTCGCGTGCCTGAGTGAAGATCGCTCCGCCGGTCAGCAAGCCGCCATCGACACCCGGCACATTCCCGATGACATCCGCAGCGACGGCTCCGATGATGCAACCGACACCGCCGGCGGTGCGCTCGCGGGTACAACGCTCGAACAAATCGAAAAGCGCGCCATCCGCGAAACTCTTCGCCTCACCGCAGGCAACCGCGAGCACGCCGCAAAGTTGCTAGGCATCGGTGAACGCACGCTCTATCGCAAACTGAAGGAATACGGCCTGCGGTAGATCGCGATTACTCGCATCCGCGAAACAAATCGCACGTCTCTCACATGTTCAAAGTCGTGCCCATCTCCGCATCCGCCACGCATCATCTGCGTCGCGAGGTTCTGCGCAACGGCGACCCACAAGGCGTTGTCATCTGGCCGCGAGACGACGACGCAACCACCACGCACTACGGCGCAATCAACGCTGTCGGAGCTATCATCGCCATCGGCACCATCTACCCGCAAATCCTGCCCGAAAACGCAACAAATCGCGCCATCGCCAACGCGATTGATGCCTCGCGCCAATTCCAGTTCCGCGGCATGGCCAGCGACGCATCAGTTCGCGGCCAAGGCGCCGGCTGGACGTTGCTTCAACGCCTCATCGCGCACGCCCACGAGCAGCGACCAGCGTTGCTCTGGTGCAACGCTCGCGTCGCTGCCATCGGCTTCTACGAAAAAGCAGGCATGCAAATCGTGAGCGATCAGTTCGACATCGCTGGTGTCGGCCCGCACTTCGTCATGGCGATGCGAATCTCATAACTGAGTTCCGCGATGCATCGCGCAGATGTCGCTAATCAAACATGTCAATGCACCAAGGAAGACACGCTGCATCGACGCGCCGAGATATCGCTACGCACCAAACATCCGCTCCCAGTTCCCCCGCATAAGCCCGCGCACCTCGTTCTCAGCCCATCCTCTCGCTCGCAAACCGTCGCTCAGCAGCCGCAAATCCGCCGGTTTGTTGACTCCTAGGGGCAGTTGATCGCCGCGCAATCCGCCGTCCATGTCGCTGCCCAACCCAACGTGCTTCGTGCTTCCCGCCAACATGCAAATGTGTTCAACATGCGCCAGCGTCTGTTCAATGCTCGCCCGTGCACCATCAACCCCGCCCGGAACCAGAAACATACTAAACAGATTCAGCCCAATCACGCCATCTCGCCGAGCGATCTCACGAATGCTCGCATCGGTCAAGTGCCGCTGCCGAGGCGTGTCGCCGGGCTTGTCAATCAGCGATCGACAGTTGCTGTGACTAGCGATAACGAGTCGATCCGTACACGCTAGCAGTTGCTCCAGTGCCTCATCGCTCAAGTGCGACACGTCATGCACCACGCCCAATCGATCCATTTCGCGCACCAGCTCGCGCCCACTCGCCGTCAGCGGCCCGCCCGTGCTGTTGCCTCCCGCATATCGCGAACCGCGTGCCCACGCCAAACCAATCGCCGCTACGCCTCGCTCAACCCACCACGCCAACTCGCCCGGCTCGCGAATCGGATCGGCACACTCCATCAAAATCCGAAATCGCAAAGCGTCTTGGCTCGCGTTATGCTTGCTTGCTCGTGCCCACGCACCTTCTCGCACCCACGCGTCATACACACTCAGTTGTGCGATCCCTGCGGCATGTGCCTGCTCCGCGTTGCCCGCCACATATCCCACGCCAGCATCCGTCCCGCCAGCCTCGGTGAAAATCGTCGCAAGCACCTGCCTCACGTTGCCTTCACGCAAACTCGGCAATGTGACCGCCGCCGGCTGCCAAGGCCCTCCGCACGTGCGAAGCGGCGCATGCATGTTGCGACCAAGCAGCGCGAGACACGCCAAGTCGAGGTGCGCGTCGAACCAGCCCGAGTCATGACCAAGTGACGATGTGTTTCCGCCGGGTGTTTTCGCTATGGAATCAGTCACGACTCAGCGTAGACGATCTGTCTGCGACCATTCGACTCCAAAAAAAACGCCCCATTCATCACGGGGCGTTTCAATCACTTGATTGACCCAAACTCAGTTGAACGCCATCGCCGCAAGATTCTCACGCGACTTCGCGTTATTGCCAGCGTTCTGGGCTTCAGCTTCCGCAAGAGCAGCTTCAACAGCCGCCAATGCGTCCTTGTTGCCCAAGAAGTGCGCTTCAAGTTGCAGGCGAATCTTTTCCATCGCCTTGTTCTGAATCTGCCGGACGCGTTCTTTGGTCACGCCGATGATCTGGCCAACTTGCTCCAGCGTCATGGGCTTCTCAATCTCGCCCGCTTCAAGGCCAAAGCGGTGTTCGATCACGGTGCGTTCGACATCGCTCAACTCGGCACGGTTTTCCGTGACGATTCGGCGAACTTCGTCGGCGGCATCCTTCTCGAAGCTGGTCCGCTTGATCTCGAGGTAGTTGCTGCGTTCGAGCTTGGGGTCAAAGTCCGTGGGGAACCGCTGACGATACTTGCTCAGCTTCATGCCCTGCCGGCTGAAGGCCTTCAAGATCGCTCGGCAGGCGTACGTGCTGAACTTATAGCCACGGCCCGCATCGAACTTGTCGACCGCGCGGAGCAACGCCATGTTGCCTTCGCTCACAAGGTCAGCAAAGTCAACTTCGCTCATGCGCGTCCGCTTGGCCATCGCCAGCACCAGTGCCAAGTTCGTCTCGGCAATTTGCTCGCGAATGAAGTCAGCCTTGCGGAACCAGTGCAGCACCTTGTCAGCTTGCTCGGGCGTGGGCTGTTTGCTTTCGCTCGCCCACACTTCTTGCTGAATCTTCCAGATGCAATGGCGGGCATAGTTGAAGCAATGGAACAACACCCGTTCCTGCGCACCCGTCAGAATGACCTGCTGCGCACTCTTGACCGTCCGGCCGCGAGCAGCAGACAAATCGTCCATCACCGGGTGATACCACGTGGTATCGGGCTTGGGAACCTTCTCGTAATCCACGTAGATCTTCGCTTCGGCGTCTTCTTCTTCAAACACCGGGCTGGGGATGAAGTCCTGCTCCTGGCTCATGATCTGAGCGAGCAGGCGCTCGTCTTCCTGAGACAGCCGACGCTTGACCGCAGGGCGCGCGGTACGGCTGCCAGCAACTTCGGGGGTTGCTGCACCGACCACGGCCTTGGTCCGGCGGCGGACTTGGTCGAGGGGGCTGATCGTGCGTTTGGTCGTGCTCTGTCGCATTTCAATTTTTCCTTGCCGGCCTTGGCTGGAAACAGGATCCTGAAGTCGCTCGAAGATCGCCGGGCTGAGCTCGTGTCTTACGATGCCGATACCGGTTTAGATGGTGTTAAAAAGAACGCAATTCGAATAACCAGTTCAAACCCTGTCTTTGCGGGATGGTGCTGGCGGCCAAACTCAGCCGCAAAAAAAACAACACCCCTCTATACTCTTGGACTACGTCACTCGTCCCTCACTCGTGCGGGGGGAAGCGCAAGAATTGACCAAGGTATTCCCCTGACAACTCACTGCGTTTCGCTAAACAAACCTGCTTGTCCGGAATTTCTCCGCAATAGCAATTGAAACTACCGGGCGTCCCGTTTCCGGTCGGCATAGTCTTGGAAGCCCAACCCTGACAATCGGTTACGCGATATACGTTCGAACCAGCAATTGGTTCAGTTTTCGCGAAGACGCCAAGGAACAGATACGCACAAGTCGGCCCGTGGGATGCACTTCGCGCGGTGGCGATAGCGACCAAAAGTTAGTATTTGCTCGCCATCCTTGGCACAACCATCCGGGCACTCCGACCCGGACACGAATACTGGGGAAGCCCCTCGGACAACCACCACGGCTCGCAGACATCGATCGACGCTGCTTGCGCGCACAGAATACATCCTTTACACGATCTTGCCAAGGGGCTTATGTTGTTTTCAACAGGCAAACCACAATCTTTTTGCGCGTCGGGCCGCAAATCCCTAACTCCTGACCCCCGGTTGCCGTGGTTTTGGAGGTTCCTATGATGTCTCGCGCATCGAATACAGGACGCGGACGCTTGTTCGCAGCACACCAAGCCCAAAGGAGTTACGCATGGCCCTCACTCTTCCCAACCTTCCCTACGCACCCGAAGCCCTCGAACCCCACATCGATACGGCGACAATGAACATTCACCATGGCAAGCACCATGCTGCTTATGTGACCAACGCCAACAAGGCTCTCGAAGGCACCGCTTTCGCCGATAAAGACGGCATTTGGCTCATTACGCACCTGGACCAATTGCCCGCCGACAAGATGGGACCTTTGCGGAACAACGCGGGCGGGCATGTCAATCACAGCATGTTCTGGCAAATCATGGCTCCGGCTGGCAAGGGCGGCGGCGGTGCGCCCGCGGGGTTGCTCGCGGACGCGATCGCCAAGTCCTTCGGTACCTTCGATGCCTTCAAGGAAAAGTTCGCAGCGGCTGGCGCAACGCGTTTCGGCAGCGGCTGGGCGTGGCTTTGCGTGAACAAAGAGAAGCAGCTTGAAGTGTGCAGCACCGCCAATCAAGACAATCCGATGATGGGCAAGGACATCGCTGGCTGCGGCGGCGCGCCGATTCTGGGCTGCGACGTGTGGGAGCACGCGTACTACCTGAAGTATCAAAACCGCCGACCTGATTACATGGCGGCGTGGTGGAACGTGGTGAACTGGGCGAAGGTCGCGGAAAACTACGGACACGCACTCGCTGGCAACGCGTGGTACGAAGTGAAGAAGACCGCCGACGGCAAGTTCATGTTCAACCTCAAGGGCGGCAACCACGAAGTGGTGCTGACCAGCGAAAGCTACAACGACCTGGCGAGCTGCAACGCCGGGATTGATAGCGTGCGCAAGAACGCACAAGACACCGCGCGGTTTGACGTGAAGACCGCGAGCAACGGTCAGGCGTACTTCGTGCTGACGGCAAGCAATGGCCAGACGATTGGCAAGAGTGAGATGTACTCGTCGCCTGCCGCGATGGAGAAGGGGATTCAGGCGGTGCAGCGGGCGAGTGGAAGTACGTGGGTGGAGACGGTGTAAGTTGAATGATCCGGGTCATGTGCCATCGATCCGCTGCTTTGAGCGGATCGGTGTTTTCTTGGGATGTCGCGAATCGACATTGGTTCGCGCCGATCCGCCCAGAGCAGCGGATCGGTGGCACGAGAGACCCTATATTTGCTCATGCACCGCAAGATTTTTCTGACTGCCTTTCTCGCCGCCCCGATTCTCGTGGTGGCTTTGTTGTGTTTCATCATCGCGGATTCGCTGACGAACAAGAACATCCACAAGCTGCCTCCGGTGGGGGCTGGGGCGGGTGAGACGGGTGGGGCGAACGCCATTGGCGAGGCGATCAAGGCTCGGCTTGAGGCGGTGCCGGTGGTCGCGAAAGTGAATGGGCACGCCGAGGTTGCGGATGACGCGAACTTGGTTGATCCCACGACGCTGGAGCAAGGCTTCCTGATTGTCGTTGAAGACAAGGCGAAGCTGGCGAACGCGAGCAAGCCGATTTACATTGCGGGGAATTTCAATGGATGGAATCCGGCGGACCCCGATTATAAGTTGACGCCGCAGAGCGATATGCGTTGGCGGATTCAACTCAAGAAGCCGGTGAGCAAGATCAACGCGAATGAGCCGATCAAGTTCAAGTTCACGCGTGGCGGGTGGGACTACGAAGAGCTGCGCGACGACATGAGCGTGCCGACTGATCGCACGTTGCCCAAGGTTGACATGAGCAAGGTGAAGCCGGGCGAACTGCCGCAGATTGAGATGTCGGTCGCGAAGTGGGGCGACATGCGGCCCGAGTATGCACAGAAGAAGAGTGCCGATCCGTATCGCGCGATCAAAGTGACGGGCACCGTGAAGCGGCTGCAAGTTCGCGGCGGCGCGGGTGCGGCGGCGAGCGGCGTGCGTGACTTGCTGGTGTGGCTGCCGGAGGGTTACGACAAGAACACGACGACGCGTTACCCGGTGCTGTACCTGCATGACGGACAGAACATCTTTGATTTTTCGGCTCCGACGCCCGGCGAGTGGAAAGCTGATGAAATTGCAACGCAACTGATCGCGGCGGGCAAGGTGCAGCCGATGATTATCGTTGGGATTCCTCACAGCGGCGCGACGCGCACGCTGGAGTACATGCCGCCGCTGGGCGCTGATGGCAAAGGCACGCACAAGTTGCTGGAAGGCAAGCCGTCGCAGGGGAAGGTACACGTGGATTGGCTGCTGAGCGAAGTGATGCCGCGAGTGAATGCGGCGTTCCGCACGAGCACGAAGCGTGAGGACACGGCGATTGGCGGATCGAGCATGGGCGGGCTGATTAGCTTGTATGCGGCTGCGTACAAGCCCGAAGTCTTCGGCAAAGTGCTGGCGGAAAGCCCGGCGGTGCATATGGCGGGCGTGAACTTGTGGGAGGGTGCGGCGTTCTCGAACACGACGCGCTGGCCTGACAAGATTTTCATGGCGGTGGGCACGAAGGAAGGCTTTGACAGCGAGCGGCTGAGCTCGACGTTTGTTGAGGGCGTCAAGAAGTTTGATGGCTGGCTCACGAGCAAGGGCATGAGCGAGAGCAGCAAGGTGTTCGTGCTGGAAGAAGGCGCGGTACACAATGAGGACGCTTGGGCGAAGCGGTTTCCGCAGGCGCTGGAGTTCTTGTTTCCGGCGAAGAAGTGAGTGAGTAGTGAGCGAGATGCTTGGAAGCGGAGCCGTGGGGCTCCGCTTTTTCGTAGTGCGTATGATTGAACATGCGTCAAGCAATTCTCTATCGCGATGAAGATGGGGTGTGGATTGCGGAGGTTCCGAGCCTGCCCGGCTGTGTGTCGCAAGGGGCAACGCAAGAGGACGCGATACGCAACGTGACGGAGGCAGCCGAGTTGTGGATCGAGACGATGAAAGAGCTCGGTCGTCCTGTGCCTCAAGATGACATGTCGGCGACGGTGGCACTGCTGCCGCTGAATGTCGCGTGATTTTGGCGTTCCGCATCAGAATACTCAGCCTTTCGGTGTGCATGGATGAGCAAACTGCCCGCAATCAGTGGTGATGACGTTGTGCGAGCGCTCGAGCGACTGGGTTTTCGTCGTGCGAGGCAGCGCGGCTCACATGTGTCGATGGTGCGAGATGATCCGTTTGCTGCGGTCACGGTTCCGATGCATAAAGAAGTTGCACGAGGCACGTTGAGGTCGATCATTCGAACTGCTGGCGTAAGTGTTGAGGAATTTGTGACGCACGTGCGATGAAGTGTTGAAATCATTGAAGTGGATACTGGCGTTGAGACGTCCAGCGTCATGCATCAAACTATTTATCGCGTGGTTCCGACGCATTTTGGAACGTGACCGGTCGGCACCAGCGTTCGATTGCGCGCGGTCCGACGGCGGTAGTATGCGGTGCGTTGCAGGCGGGGGGTGGGCCGGTGTGGTTCATCGCTTCGCTGACGCGGACGCCGGTGGGCACGCCATTGAAGATGACGCGGCCAGCAGCGGCGGCGGCGCGGGCGATGAGCGGTTGCCAGTGTTCGTCGTGGTCCGATGGATCGGCGATGAGCGTGGCGGTGAGAGAGGGCGGGAAGAGTCGTGGGTTGGCGAGCAGTGCAGGCAGGGAGCCGCCTGTGATGAGAACGGCGGGGCCGAAGAGTTCTTGCCATGCGGTGTTGTGGTCAAACGTGTTCCAGGCGGCGCGAATTGCTAGCGGTGGTGTAATGTGAGCCGTGCGTTGCGAGTCGGTCGCGAGGGGCGTGTGTGCGAAGATGCCGGGAAGGGTGAGCGTTTGTGTGAGTGCGTTGTGGAAGTTGGTTGCGACGTTGGGCGCGAGCATGCGGCGTGGCGGGGATTGAGCAAGAATTTGTGCGAACGCGGTGTAGAACGCGTCAGCGTTGCATGTGTCTGCGAGTTCTTCGCAGATGATGACTCCTGGCGCGGTACATTGCTGGCCGTGGCGGGTCAGGAGCGAGTTCGCGAGATCGCGTGTGATTTGTTCGAAACGAGTGCGCAGCGCGTGGGCGCGGATGACGATGACATTGCAACTGCCCATTTCGGCGAAGACGGGGATGGGGTCGGGGCGTGCGAGTGGGCTCATGCGTGTGCGGCCGCGGGCGTCGATTGCGAGGCCTGCGGCGGTGCTACCCGTAAAGCCAATGGCTCGGACGAGTGGGTGGTCGATAAGTGCATTCGCGGCGGCGTTGTTTGGGGCAGTATCGCGCAGGTAGAGCAGCGGTGTGTTTGCGTCGTGCGCGAGGCTCGCGAGGAGTTGGCCTGCGCGTGGGTGGGCTGGATGTTCTTTGATGATGACGGGGCAGCCAGCGGCGAAGGCGCTGGCGGTGTCGCCGCCGCAGACGCCGTAGGCGAGGGGGAAGTTGGATGCGCCGAAGACGGCGACGAGGCCCAGGGGCATGAGGCGCGAGAGCAAGTCGTGCGGTGGGCCGATGGAGGTGGCGGGTGATTGTGGTGCGGGGTCGTGGTGCGTGCGGAAGGTGGTGTCGCTGAGTGTGCGGGTTGCGAAGAGGCGTAGTGTGGCGGTGGTGCGAGTGAACTCGGGGATGAGTTCGTCGATGGTTAGTGCGGTTTCTTCGCTCGCGGTTGCGAGGATTGTGTCGCGTGCGGCATCGAGTTTGTCGGCGAGGGTGGCGAGGATGCGCGAGCGATCTTGGGGTCTCGAAAGATCGGTCGCAGCGAGGGCGTGCAGGCGAGCGGCGAGTTGGTCGAGTGTGATGATGGTGGGGGCGGTATGCATCGTGATTTGTTAGGGCCTTGGGCGTGACCTAGCCTTGGGCATGCTTGCCCGCACGCAATCGTACTTACTGCAAGGAATCGACGCGCTGGCGTGCGAGGTGGAAGTTGATTTCAATGAGAATGCGCTGCCGCATGAATCAAAGAGCATTGTTGTCGGGCTGGCGGATACAGCGGTGAAGGAATCGTTAGAGCGTGTCAAGAGTGCGCTGACCAATAGTGGATACGTGGTGCCAAACGGCCGCGTGCTTGTGAATCTTGCACCAGCGAATCTGAAGAAGGAAGGTTCGACGTACGACTTGCCGATTGCGATTGGGTTGCTGGCGGTCCAAGGGGTGTTGAGCGTTGATGGCGGCTCGTTGTTTGGCGGCAAACGCACGTATGTGCCGCCTGGGCAAGAGCCGCGAGCGGAGCAAGAGCCGTTGGATTTGCGGCAGTTTGCGATCGCGGGCGAGCTTGCATTGGATGGCCGCGTGCGTCCCGTGCGGGGCGTGATCGCGATGGCGGCACTTGCGAAGCAGCGCGGGATGCAGGGGGTCATTGTGCCGGCGGACAACGCGAATGAAGCGTCGGCGGTGGGCGGGCTGGATGTGTATGGCGTGCGAACGTTGGCGGAAGTGGTGGGGCTGGTGACGGGCAACTTGCCAATTGAACCCATGCCAGCGATTGATATTGCGAGTGTGCTGAGCAGCGCGAAACCGACGGTGGATTTTGGCGATGTGCGTGGGCAAGAGGGTGTGAAGCGGGCGATTGTGATAGCAGCGGCGGGCGGGCACAATTTGTTGATGCTGGGTCCCCCTGGCAGTGGCAAGACGATGATGGCGAAGGCTCTGCCGGGCGTGCTGCCTTCGCTCAGTCCTGAAGAAGCGGTTGAAATCACGCGGATTTATAGTGCTGCGGGGCAGTTGCCCAGTGGGCTTGGGCTTATTACGCAGCGACCGGTACGCAGTCCGCACCATAGCGCGAGCTTGCCAGCGCTTGTGGGCGGCGGGATGATTCCAAAGCCTGGTGAGATGAGTCTGGCGCACAAGGGTGTGCTGTTCCTCGATGAATTGCCCGAGTTTGATCGCGATGTACTCGAGAGTTTGCGGCAGCCCCTTGAGGAGCACAGTGTTCTGGTGGCGCGGGCGCATAGCAGCTTGCGATTCCCGGCGGATGTGATGCTGGTGGCGGCGATGAATCCAACACCCAAGGGTGACCTTGCGCCGGGTGAAGTTGGCAAGCGTGCGATGGAGCGATACCTGGAAAAGTTGAGTGGGCCGCTGCTGGATCGCATTGACATGCATGTGGAGGCTCCGGCGGTGCCTTGGAAGGAACTGAGCGCGGGCATGCGCGGCGGGAGCGATACGCCCAAGGGTGCAACGACGGCGCAGATGCGCGACATGGTGATGGGCGCGAGAGCCAAGGCGCGGGTGCGTCAGGGTGATGCGCCGAATGCGAGGCTGAGTGGCAAGCAGCTTGATGTTTTTGCGACGATGGATGCGAAGGCGCAGGCTCTGCTGGGGCAAGCAATGACGGAACTCGGCTTGTCGGCCCGGGCGTATGACAAAATTCGGCGGGTTTCGCGGAGCATTGCGGATTTGGAAGACAGCCAGACGCTGCAACTCCATCACGTTGCCGAGGCGATTCAGTATCGATTGCTGGATCGGAAGGTTTAGATGGGTGCGTAGGCGGCAGCCGATAGCTCATACAGTTCGCGAACGAGGACAACGCCATGGACGATGAGGCACCACAACAAAGTAAGGTCAAGATCATCGTCGTCGTCGTGGCGGTCGTGCTGATTGTGTGTTTGCTTATCGCTGGCATTTTTCTTTCTGCGCCCAGCGGGCAGACCACGCCCGTTGGGGGCGGCGGTGGCACGCAGCAAACTCAAACCACGCCGCCCGAGCAGCAACAGCTTGCGACGCTTACGTCGATTGCGGTGGATACAGCCATAGATGTGGTGCGGTTTGGACCCACGCTGCCCTTCGGCGTGAATGCGTCGATGGGTGCTGATATCGAGACGGCGGGAGCAACGATTGTTCGGGGCAAGGTGGAGATGGCTGCACCCGATGGCGGCGCGGCGTTGATTGAGAAACTGGCGGATGTGGATAATCAGACGTGGGTGATGCTGCCGATTCAACCGAATCACAAGCGTAGTCTGCTGGGTCGAAGCGTGGCGACGGCGCAGCGGGTGCTGATTCCGTTGCTCAATGTTGATGGTGTGGGCCAGGTGCAGCCGCTTGGATTCGCGTACTTGGATGGTTCTCGGCGGGTGTTGATGGTGGAGCCTGAGTTTGGATTGCGGGCACTTTCGCAGACGCCTGAACTGTTTGAAAGCCGGACGGATCAGAAATTGTGGTTGCTGTACCGGGTACCCAGCGGATCGTACATCACCGGGTTGTTTTTGGGTAAGCGGCAGGTGGCTGAGTGGGTGCCGCCGCTTGCGGTGAAGTGAATGGGTGGGCTCATGCGGGCTTGGATTGGCTATCGCGCAAATCCGGCTGGGGTTGGTTCAACTTCGGGGGGCGATTCATCCGATAACGGGCTAAGGACGCCGCAGGCTTTGCGCATGAGCGCGGGCGGCGTTGTTGTGTGGAGCGCGTTGTGGCGGATGCGGGTAGTGACAAACCTGTGGAGAAGGCCGGCTCGCCATGGAAAGATGCGTGGCAGGGGCCGGCGTTGATTGGCGGAGCGATCGCGCTGGTAGCTGCGGGGGCCTACGCATTTGTCACGCGACCCAAGCATGATGTGACGTTGGATTTTCGCGATGTCGAAACGCTGATGGATGAGAAGCAGTACGGCAAGGCTCTGGAGACGCTGGGGCAGCGCGTGTTGCCGGTGCTGAATAAAGGTGGGCTGAACAAAGAGCAGGAGCAAGGATTTTATCTGATGCGGGCGCGGGCGCTTTACTTGGGGCAGCGCGAGGCGGGCGTTGATCGGAAGGAAAATCACGAGAACATCGTGACGGAGTACGCGCGAGCGACCAAGGCCGGCGCGGAACTGACCTGGCAAGACAGTGTGTATTTGCTGCGGACGCATGTTTCGCTCAACGAGCTTGATAAAGCGGCGGCGATGCTGAGGAAGATTCCCGATGCGCAGCGCGAGGAGCGGATTGCGCGGACGAAGGACTTGATTGAGCTGAGTTTGCCGACCAAAGCGGGGCATCCGCGTGCGTTGGAACTGCTGACGCAACTAACGGGCGATACGGCGCTACGCAATGACGATCGGCTGTGGGCGTTGTCGCGGCAGGCGAAGCTGCAGGTGGCGCAGGGGTACTACGAAGATGCGGCGACACGCATTTTGCGGACGCTTCCGCGGGTGTTGGCGGATGCGTCGCCCGATGTGAAGGGCGAAGTGCTGATGACGCTGGCAAGGGCGTACATCGGGCAGGGTGATTTTGAAGGGGCGAAAACGCAGCTTGCGAATGCGATCAAGGCGATGGGCGATAGTGCTGAGCAGTTGCCCGAGGCGCTGGTTCTGAGCGGGCAAGTGTCGCAGCAGACGGATGATTTGGAGACCGCACGCGAGAAATTCACGGCGGTGCTTGAAGGCTTTGGGCGCAGCGTGCAGCGACCTGCGGCGAACCTGGGGCTTGCCGAAGTTGAGTCGGCGATTTTGCTACGTGAGCGAGCGGGCGAAGTGCCTGAACGATCGCTTGAGAAATATCAAACGCTGGTTGATGGCTTTGCGGACCCCGAGTACAAGGCGACGTTTACCAAAGAAGTGCTTGCTGAGAGCATTTTGGAACGTGCGGGTGAACAGGCAGAAATTGGTTCGCATCGCACGTCGCTGCGATTTGCCGCGCTCGCGCGGTCGCTGTATGAAAAGGGCAAGGTGCCGGCGGATGTGCTCCTGCTGATGGCCGAAGGTCGGCGGGCCCTTGCGGAAGAGTTGTTGCGGCCCGAAGGCGGGAAGCAAGGCGAGTTGCTCTCGTTGGATGAGGTTGATCCGACGACGCAGCGCGAGGCGCGCGAGCTGCTGCTTGCATCGGCTGAGGATTACCGCACGTATGGCGACATCGTCGTGAAAGATGATGCGGAGGCGTACGCCGAGAGCTTGTGGAACGCGGGCGATAGTTACGATCGCGCGGGCGCGACGGAAGAAGCCATCACGGCGTTCCGGCAGTTTTCGGGTGATTTTCCGGCGGATAACCGTCAGCCGGAGGCGAAGTTCAGGCTGGGTCAGGCGTATCGCTCGCGCGGCGAAGCGAAACTCGCCGAGCAGGTTTTCCGCGATTTGATCGTGGACAGTGATGGCAGTGGACGCTCGGGCCCATTTAGTGATTCGGCGTACGTGCCTCTTGCGCAGACGCTGCTGAGCGATGGTGATGAAGCAAACGACGAAGAGGCGAGAGGACTGCTCGAACAGGTTTTGAGTGGCCGGCTGGGCGGCGCGAGCACGCAGCGATATCGTGACGCGCTGCGCGAAATGGGCGACATGCACTACGCGAAATCCGCGTATGAGCCCGCTGCGGAGAAGTACGACGAGTTTGTGCAACGTGTTGAGCGTGCAATTGAACAGAAATCGCCTGGGTTGGATCCGGATGCGATGGTCTTACCGACGGTGCGGTACCGACTTGCAGATAGTCTGAGGCAATCGACACAGGTAATCGACAAGCAACTGGCGACGGCGATGCCCGATGAAGACGCCCGCAAGCTCCGGCAGCTTCGCGAGCAGCGGCTTACGCGAGCGGCAGAGTTGTATGAAACTGTGTGCCAGGAATTTGCCGACATGGGTGGATTGACGTCGCTCGAAGAGATCATGATGCGTAACGCGTATTTCTATCGCGGCGACTGCGCGTTTGATTTGGGTGAATTTGAAGCCGCGATTCGTCATTATGACGCTGCGAGAGAGCGATACCCCAAGGACCCGGCGGCGCTGGTCGCGATGACGCAGGTTGTGAGTGCGTATTTGGAGCGGGGCGATTACGAGAAAGCTGGGGTCGCGAATTTGCGAGCTAAACAGTTCTATGAATCGCTGCCTGAAAGCGTATGGGCGGATGCGAATTTGCCCATGAGCAAGCGAGATTGGGAGCGATGGCTTGCGGCACAGCAGCGGCTGACAAGTGTACTCGCGAGTGAAGGGGAAAAGCGATAGGGATTGCGAGAGCAGCCTTGGAGAGGAAGCTTTCTTGATCGGATGTCGGGTCTGCGGAGAGTCAGGATGACTACGAAAGCGACGGCAATTCAGGTGGATTTGAATCAGCCCAAGGCGTGGGGGCAGGCGTACCTCACGTGCGCGATGCGACAGCTTGAACTGTTGCGCGAGCTTGAACAGATCAGCAAGAGTCAGCGCGAGATGATCGAAGCTGAAGACCCTGAGCCTTTGTTGCTGCAGATGACAATTCGGCAGGAGATCATCGACAAGCTCGATGCATTGCAGGAGCAATCACGCGATCTGCGTGCGGCGTTTGACGTTCATGCGAACAGGTTGCCCGGCGACTTGCAGAACAGCATTCGCTCAACGTTTGATGCAGTATCCGCAACGGCGCAGTCAGTCATGCGGCGTGATGCGGCGGATCAGGATCGCTTGCAGAGGCGACGCAAGTTGCTCGCGGCAGAACTGGCGGAAATCGCTGGAAATCAGCGTGCAAACAACGCGTATGTCCAAGGCGGCGCGAGCACCGGTGGTACGGGCCTGATGCAGGATCATCAAGCATGACGCGAGGTGCTCTTGAGTTGAACGCTCATGGCGACGGCGGTGGAGTGATATCCGGCCCGGGGCATGCGGCATTGACGTCCAGCGATTTGGCGGGCCTGCTTGCGACATTCAATGAAGTCACCAACAAGTTGCAGTCGGCACACGATTCACTTCGTGGCGAAGTTGCACGATTGACGAGTGAACTGCACGAAGCCAATGAGCAAGTCGAGCGCAGCAAACGGCTCGCGGCGCTGGGCGAGATGGCAGCGGGGATTGCACATGAGGTTCGCAATCCGCTTGGGAGCATTCGGCTGTATGCGACGATGCTTGAGGAAGACCTTGCAAATGACGCGAACATGGCTGCAATAGCAGGGAAAATCAACGGTGCGGCGCGAGTGGTGGAGGGGATCGTGGGTGATGTGCTTTCGTTTGCTCGCGAACTCAAGTTGCGAATGGAGCCGATTGGCGCATCGGAATTGTTTGAGCATGTGCTGGGCATGTGCGAGCATGAGCGGGCGAAGGTGAAGACATTGGAAGTGGTCAGGTCGTGCGTCAAGGGAACGGAACTGACCTGTGACGGCACGCTGCTGACGCAGGCGATGGTTAACATTGTGCAAAACGCGATGCAAGCGATGGCTGCTGCGGGCAACGTTTATGGCCAGTCGCATCGGCTGGAACTGAGTTGTACAAGGACGCGTGCAGCACTTGGCGGGCGGGCGCGACTGGCTGCGGTGCGTCTGCGAGTACGAGATAGTGGTCCGGGTGTTTCCGCCGAGATCGTGAGCAGGATGTTCAACCCATTTTTTACCACGCGCAGCATGGGCACTGGGTTGGGGCTGGCGATTGTGCATCGGATTGTCGACGCTCATGGCGGCAGGATTGAAGTGCGAAATAATGCGGAAATGATGGGGGAAATGACAGAATCCGAGCGAGCGGCGTTAGGCGAGTTTGCGATGCGAGGCGCGTGTGTCGATGTGCTGCTGCCTGTGAAGCAGGCGGCAAGTGCGTCAAAGTCGCAGAGGCACATGAATGAGGCTTCGGCGGCGGTGGAAATTCCCGATGTACATGGAAGCGGCGCAAAGACCGCGCAGGAATTGGCGTTATTGGGTGTGTTTGACCGAAAGTAGTACTTATGAGTTGCAAGTCGCTTGGGCAGGATGCCCGTTTGGCGGCGCAGGCTTTGAATGGAGACCAGCATGAGGACGGTGCTGATCGTTGACGACAAGGAAATGTTGCGGGACAGCGTGGGTTCCACGCTCGAACGCGCGGGCCTCAAGGTGCTTACTGCCAGCGACGGCGAAACCGCGTTGGGCATGGTTGCGCAAAGCAGGCCTGATGCAGTCGTCACAGACATGCGCATGCCAGGCATGACGGGCATTGATTTGCTCGAAAAACTGCGGCAAATTGATGATGAGCTGCCGGTCATTCTTATGACGGCATTCGGCACGATCGAGACGGCTGTGAAGGCCATGAAGATTGGTGCGTTTGACTACCTGACCAAGCCATTTGAAGGCGACGAGTTGGTCATCGCTGTCAAGCGTGCGATTGAACATCGCCGACTGATTCGCGAGAACGCGATTTTGCGAGCACATGCGGGGCCTGATGCGCCGATGGTGAGCAATGGCAAGGCTCGCGCAATCAATGTGAACAATCCGCTTGAGCGACGGGGTGTTGATCGTCTTGTGGGAACGAGCGAAGTGATGCGCAGGCTGCGCGAGCAGATCAAGGCTGTTGCGGGCAGCGCAGGCACGGTTTTGATTACTGGCGAAAGCGGCGTGGGCAAGGAAGTGGTTGCTCGTGCGGTGCATGAGAGCAGCCCGCGGTGCACGGGCACTTTCCTCGCAGTCAACTGTGCGGCACTCTCAACAAGTCTGCTCGAAAGTGAACTTTTTGGCCATGAAAAGGGAGCTTTTACTGGTGCAGAGAAGTTGCGTAAAGGTCGTTTCGAACTCTCCGATGGCGGCACGCTGCTGCTTGACGAAGTAAGCGAAGTTGGCGGCAGCATTCAAGCCAAGCTGTTGCGAGTGCTGCAAGAACGCAGCTTTGAGCGGGTTGGCAGCAGCATGGCAATTGGCGTTGATGTACGCGTGGTGGCGACAAGCAATCGTGATCTGCCCATCAGCGTTCACAAGGGTGACTTTCGTCAGGATTTGTACTTCCGATTGAATGTGCTGCCGGTTGTCATTCCGCCACTGCGAGATCGCCTCGAGGACGTACCTGAACTGGCAGAATACTTCATCGCTCACGTTTGTACGCGTGAAGGTCGGGTCAAGCCTGCGGTCACGCCCGAGGCGATCATGCTGATGCAGAGCTATTCGTGGCCCGGCAATGTTCGCGAGTTGCAGAACATCTGCGAGCGCGCGGTGGTGCTGTGTGGATTGACAGGCGATACGCCAATCATCACGCGGGAACTCATTGCGCCGTGGCTCAACAGTCAGCCGATGGCACCTTCACCGGTCATGATTGGCAGCGTTGAACCCAAGCTTGGTGTCATCAATGCAGGCAGCGGCATGGCGGCAAGCTTGGTCGATGCACCGATGCGGCAACTGGAAGACATCGAGCGTGAAGCAATCGTGCAGACGCTAGTGAAGTTCAAGGGCCATCGGCAGAAGACGGCTCATGCGCTGGGCATCGGTGTACGGACGCTGGGGCTGAAGCTCAAGAAGTGGAAGCAAACTGGACTCGTTGCTGAGAATCTGTAGCTTCACCGTGTTGGCCCATCGCTTGCGTGGAGTTTTGCATGATCACTGACCTTGCCAATGCGGGGGCTTCGCCTGTGCTGGAGCAGATGATGCGCTTTACCGCGCAACGTCAGCGGCTGCTCGGGCACAATGTGGCGAATATTGATACGCCCGAGTTTGTGCCGCTTGATGTGTCACCTCGTTCGTTTCAGGTGGCGCTTCGGCAAGCGGTTGAGTCGCGTCGAGCGAGCGGCCGGACCGAGGCGGGCGAAGTTGCGTCGTTTACCACGCGAGAAATCGAACGCGCGGGCAAGGGTGATTTGCGATTGCGTCCAGGCTCGCCTTCTGGCAATGTGCTGTATCACGATCGCAACAATCGCGATTTTGAAGGCATGATGCAGGATCTGGCGGAAAACGGCATGGCGTTTCGCGTTGCATCGGACTTGCTGCGGCGCGAGATGGACGTGTTGCGAGTTGCGATTTCGCAGCGGGTTTGATGGGCGTTTCTGATTGCTTCGGTTCGACTTGCGATGCAGGCCGCATCAACGAAAGGTCAACGTGTTCGGACTTCTTGACATCTCCACCAGCGGCATGATCGCTCAGCGAACGCGGCTGACGGCCATTTCAGCAAACCTCGCGAATCGCAATTCGACGATGCCCGATGGCACCCCGTATCGCGCAAAACGAGTGTTCTTCACGCCTGGCGATCCAACTTCGGCAACGCCTGACGGCCGCAAACTGGGTGTGCATGTTTCGACCATCGAGAATGATCCATCACCGTTCAATATCCGCTTGGATCCGGGCAATCCGCGTGCGATCAAGTCTGGACAGATGGCGGGGTACGTGATGGAAAGCAACGTGAACCCGGTGACCGAGCAGATGAACGCGATGCAAGCGACGCGTGCGTACGAGGCAAACGCTGCTGCGGCGGAACTCACGCGGTCGATGGTGAATCAGGCATTGCGGTTGCTTGGGTAAATCAAGTTCTGGCGTGGAGACGCCAGCGGATTTGCAGGAGGCGAAGAATTTGGTTGGACTATGCTGGTGTGACACATGAGCGATCCGCTTGGCTTCATTTCGGGAAATCAGATTCAGCGGCCGGACTTTGCGAAGCCCGCCGGTGGACAAACTGGCCAACCTGCCAACGCCAATGTCGGCGGCGAGAGTGGCGCGTCGTTCAAAGATGTGCTGGTGAAGAACTTGCAAGAAGTCAATGAAGCTCAGCAAGAGGCCCAGCAAGCGGTCGAGGATTTGACGACCGGCAATCGCAACGATGTCGAAGGCGTGATCCTCGCGACGCAAAAGGCTGACAACGCATTTCGCATGTTGCAGCAACTGCGCAATCGCATGATGGAAGCCTACGACGAAGTGAAGCAGATGCGTGTCTGATATAGCCAACCCGAACGGCTGCCAGATCGCCAAGTTTGCGCGTTGATGCGCGTGATCTGCTGACAAGCGCAAGATGTAGTGAAGGAATTGACCGTCAGTCGCCGAAATTCTCCGGTGCATTATGCCGCGCATGGACGCGCGGGAGATGCGGGCATGGAGGCCCGGCGTGGATCAGCTTCGCAAGATGTTCGCGAGCATTGGGTCGGCCCTCAAAGGGCTGAACACAAGCCAAAAGGGGCTTGTGGTTGCTGTTGCGATTATCTTGTTTCTCGTTTTGTTCCTCTTCGCGCAGCGACCTGGCGGACTGACCGGCGGCGGCAGCGGCGGTTTGGTGGAGTTGCTGCCTGGCATGCCTGTGGAAGATCAGCAGCGATCATCAAGTACGCTCGCGGTCGCAGGTATTGACGTGTCGATGGGTGGCGGGAACTTGATGGTACCCAAGGGACAGCGAAGTCGGGCGCTTGCGATTCTTGCGGAGAGTGGTTCGCTGCCGGGTGACAAGAAGTTGCTTTTTGAGAATATTCTGCGCGAGCAGCAGTGGTGGAATACGCGAGATCAGAATGATCGGCAGGCCAACGTTGCGTTGCAGAATGAGTTGGCGAACACGATCAACGCGATGCGTGGATTGAAGGGCGCGAAGGTATTCATTGACGTTCCTGCTCCGATGGGGCTGGGCATGAGCGTGCGTCGGCCGACAGCTTCGGTGCAGGTTGCAACAGTCGGTGGCGAGTCTCTGCCGCAGGCGACGGTTGATGCGATTGCGGGTCTTGTTGCTGGTAGCAAAGCCGGGTTGAACTTGGAAACGGTGCGCGTGATTGACGCAGCGACCGGACGTCAGCGGCTGGAGACGGATACACGCAATAAGATTTACGAGTTGCTCGGTTACATTCCCAACGTTGTGGTAGCAGTCACCGCGCAGGTCGACGTGACGCAGGTTCGTGAGACCGTGAACAGCAATCTCGCGACTGGTCAGGGAACGGTGGTGCTTCCGAAGAAGGAAGAAACCAGCGAAACCAGCCAGAAATCATCGATTCCTGGTGCGGCTCCTGGCGTTGAGGCGAATCAGACGGCAGACATCACGCGAGCTGGCGCGAGCGAAGGCAGCAATAGCAGCACAGTCACGAGCACCACCGAGTATGACAACAAGGTTGGCAGTCGCGAGCAGAAGACGTTTGATCCGCGCGGCGCGCCGACGCTGGTTGCAATCTCTGTGAACGTGCCGCGCTCGTTCGTCGCTGCCGTGGCGAAGAGCCAGACCACACAAGGCGGAGAAGGCACGAGCGGTGAAGCGAAGGATCCAACTGACGAGCAGGTGCGACAGACATTCGAGCAGCTTGTGCGTCCGGCGATTCTTGAAAGCATCAAGCCGCAGGTGCGGGCGTTATCGATGCAGTCGGCACCGGGCAAGATGCCCAAGGACGAAGAAATCACGCAGATTCTTGCACAAACGGTGGGCGTGTCGCTTATGCCGTTTGATCCGGTTGTGCCGCAAGTCGCAAGTAGCGGCATGCTGGGTTCGCTGGGCATTACGACCAGTGGCGGCTCCATCGCAATCGGCACAGGCGGACTTATTGACAAGGCAGTATTGGGACTGCTTAGCGTTGTAGCGCTCGGCATGATGTTCATGCTCGTCAAGAAGACCGCAAAACGCGTTGAAACACCGTCAGCAGAGGAGTTGGTGGGTCTGCCGCCACCCGCGATTGAGGGACAGAGCGACATTGTCGGCGAAGCGGACGAAGGTGAGACCGCGATGGAGGGGATTGAAGTTGCAGAGGGCGAGATGGAAGGGCAGAAGAAACTCGAACAAGTCAACACAATGGTTGATAAAGATGCCGAAGCAGTCGCGCGCATGCTGAATCGCTGGATTCAGACGGAAGAGTAATGCATAGTTGATCATCATGGCTGTACGTAAACCCAACGACAAACTACCTGAAAGCGCCAGCGAACTCGCTGGAATGACCAAAGCCGCGATTCTGCTGCTTGCGGTCGGACCTGACCGTGCGGCCGCGGTCCTCAAGCACTTGCAGCCCGAAGCGGTCGAGGAAGTCACTCGCAATCTGGCGAGCTTGGGACGAGTGGCTTCGGAATTGCAACAACAAGTGGTTGACGAGTTCTATGGCATCACCGTCGCGAATCAGTACGCCAACGAAGGTAATCTCGACTACGCCAAGCGCATCCTGCTCGACTCGATGACGGACCCGAAGGCTGCTGAGCGCATGCTGGGGCAGATTCAAACGCAGGTGCAGAAGACGCCGTTCTCGTTCTTGCAGCGAGCCGAGAGCGAGAACCTGATGGCGTTCATCCAAGATGAACACCCGCAGACCATCGCGCTGATTGTGTGCCACTTGCCGCACCATAAAGCGAGCGAAATCGTGGGCGGATTGCCCATGCAGAAGCAGGTGGAGGTCATCAAGCGCGTCGCAACGATGGAGCAGACCAGTCCGGAAGTCATAAAGGAAGTTGAACGCGGGCTTGAAAGCCGGCTGAGCAACATGTTGATGCAGAGCACGGAAAAAAGCGGCGGCGTGGAGATGGTTGCTGAAATTCTGAACCTGACCGATCGTTCGACAGAAAAAACGATCATGGAAGGTCTCGAAGCTGAGGACCCGGATCTTGTTGAGCAGATTCGCCGACTGATGTTCGTCTTCGAAGATATTAAGAAGGTCAATGACAAGGGCATTCAGGCGGTGCTCAAGGAAGTGGACAACAGCGAGTTGGGGCTGGCACTCAAGACGGCGAGCGAAGAGCTCAAGAACAAGATTTTCAAGAACATGTCCGAACGTGCGGCGCAACTCATCAAGGAAGACATGCAATACATGGGCCCGGTGCGAGTCAGCGCTGTCGAGACGGCGCAGCAACGCGTGGTCGACATCGTTCGTCGACTCGAAGAAAGTGGCGATGTTGTCATCGAGGGTCGCGGCGGCGGCGAGGAATTGCTGGTTTGATTTTGTGGGAAGCGAAGTAACGACACATGGCAGTCATCCGTCAATCCGATGCGCTGCGACTGGCTGAAGAAGCCATCGCGCTGGACCTAGGCGATCTCAAGCGCCAAGGTGATGCGTTGGTTGGTCACGCTCGTGAAAGAGCAGCCGCGATTGTGGCAGAAGCGAACGCTGAACGTGAACGGATCATGCGTGGAATCGAGCAGGATGCGCATCGCGAAGGGATGGCGCGGGGCACAAAGGATGGACTGGAAGCCGGTCGCAAGCAAGGACACGAAGCTGCACTACGCGAGCGAAAGCAACAACTCGAAGCAATCGAGAAGGGTTGGTTGCAGGCATTGACGCAATTTGAGCAGCTTCGCGCAACGATGCTGCAGCAATCTCGCGAGGACGTGCTTGAACTCGCCGTGATGCTTGCGCAGCGGGTCGTGCGCAGGCAGTTCGAAGTCGATCCCACGCTCGTGAATGAACAACTCGAAGCATGCTTGCGAGCAGTTGTGAAGCCGACATCGCTCCTGATCACGATCGCGCAAGCCGACGAAGCCGTCGTGCGTGCCGCGTTGCCAGCGATTCTTTCGCGCGTTGGTTCATCGCATAGCGTCACACTCAACGTCGATGTCTCCGCGAAACCTGGCACCTGCATCGCTCGCAGCGCGGGTGGCGGCATGATCGACGCGTCAGTCGAAACGCAACTGACGCGCATTGTCGAGTCACTGGTTCCTGATCGCAAGGATGGTGCATCGTGACGCTGCTTGCTCCAGCGATGGAAGTTGCTCGCCGACTCCAAACGCTGCGAATGTGCGGCGTGGTGAGTGCGGTCCGAGGACTCACGGTGCTTGTTGATGAGTTGCCTGTGGGTGTGGGCACCGTAGTACGCGTCGGCGGCGAGGGAGATGTAGACGGACTCGGACTAGGTGAAGTTGTCGGCTTCACCCGCGAAAGTGCGATCGTGATGATGCTCGGCAACACTGCGGGTATTCGCGCTGGCCAAGTAGTAGAAGCCATGCAGAGTTCGCCCGTTGCGATGGTTGGCGAATCAATGCTGGGCCGCGTGATTGATGGCCTTTGCAGGCCGCTTGATGGGCTTGATGCGATGCGAGAACTTTCGCCGCGAGCGATGCAGCCTGATCCGATCAGTCCGATGAAGCGGCGGCGAATCACCCAGCCGCTGCGAGTGGGTTTGCGAGCGGTGGATCTCATGACGCCGGTGGGTCGCGGGCAGCGCATGGGTGTATTTGCGGGTCCGGGTGTTGGCAAGAGCACTCTACTGGGCACAATCGCTCGGCGAACAAGTGCACAGGTGAATGTCATCGCGCTCATCGGCGAACGCGGGCGAGAAGTGAAGGATTTCATTGAACATGCGCTGGGGCCGGAAGGGTTGCAGCGCAGCGTTGTTGTTGTCGCGACCGGCGACGAGAGTCCGTTGATGCGGGTTCGCGCGAGTCGGTTGGCGTGCAGCGTTTCCGAGTTCTTTCGCGATCAAGGCAAAGACGTGCTGCTGATGATGGACTCGGTCACGCGATTTGCTCATGCTCAGCGGCAAATTGGTCTCTCCGCTGGTGAGCCGCCCGCGACCAAGGGCTACACGCCCAGTGTGTTCGCGCAAATGGCACTGCTTATGGAACGTGCAGGCGCGCTTGAACCAACTCTGAGTGCATGCGGAGGCAGCATCACGGGTCTCTACACGATTCTCGTCGAAGGCGACGACATGACCGAGCCGGTTGCGGATGCAGCACGCGGCATTCTTGATGGGCACGTGATGCTGTCGCGAAAACTCGCACAAAAGGCTCATTTTCCTGCAATCGACGTGCTCGATTCGGTCAGCCGCGTTGCTGATGATATCTCGCCCAAAGAGCACATGGACGCGCGGCGACAGTTGCTGCGCATCCTCGCGACGTATCGCGAGGTTGAAGACCTCGTGCAGATCGGCGCGTATGCGAAGGGGAGCAATCCGGAAGCTGACGTTGCAATCGAATTCCAACGTTCAATCAACGAGTTGCTCCGGCAAGGAAAAGACGACGCCGAAGTATTTGACAAGGCATACGCACGATTTGTCAAACTCTCGAAGGAAACCACCGACGCTACCACGCGCAAGACCAAGAAATAACTAGCTCATGGCAAAGTTCGTGTTCAATCTCCAAGCAGTCCTGAAGCAGCGTTCAGCACTCGAAAAGCAACGCATGATCGCTGTCGCTGCAATTGAACGCGAACGACTCGCACTTGAACAGCGAATCCGCGAAGCGCATGACAGCGTCGAAGCCGAGCGACATGAACTTCGCGAACAGTTGAGCGGCATTCGCGAAGGTGAAAGCAGAATGATCGATCTGCGAGGCGTGCGATTTCAAGCCGGGGCGGCGTTTGTGTTGAGAGCACGAACGCAGCAGTTGATCTTGCAACTCGCTGGCTTGCACAAGCGGCTTGAGCACTCCCGCGAGCAGCTCCGGCAAGCCGTCGCGGCGAGAAAGGCAGTTGAACTGCTGCGCGAACGGCGATTCGACGAATGGAAGAACGAGCAATCACGCAAAGAAGCGATGACCCTCGACGAATTAGCCACGATGCGATTCGCGCGGGCACTCGCGGACGAACAAACTGAGGTGTCGGCATGAAAACGATCTGGAACATCATCAGCGTGCTGGCAGTTGCAAATCTACTCGCGCTCGTTGGCGCGCTCGCGTGGCTGAAGGTGAGTGACCGCCTGGACGTCGATCGCGCACGTTCGGTGCGGCAGATGTTCAGCACAACTGTAACTGCTGACAAGGCCAAGGCAGAAGCTGTAACTCGCGAAGCCGAAGCGGCCAAAACCAAAGAGGCTACTGAAGCGAAAGCGAACAAGCCTCCACTGACAGCGAGCGAAAAACTGAAATCACGCGTTGAACTGACGCAACTTGACGACCAGCGCATGCAGCGAATGCGGCGCGAAGCAGACGATTTGCGTGCGGCGCTCGCGAAAGAACGTGAGGATCTGGACAAGCGATGGACGCAACTCACGACCGATCGCAAAGCGTTCGAGCAACTTGTAGCCGACAGCACCAGCGGCGTGAGTGATGAGCAATTTCGAAAGTCTCTTGATGTGCTGCAAGGGCTCAAGCCTGCCGCCGCCAAGCAACTTATGCTGCAAATGCTCAATGACCCGCAAGCGCAGCCACCCGGATTTGTGCAAGCAACCGAAACCAGCGATGCAGAGACAGTCAAGCAAAGTGCGGACGCGCGGCAGGCTCGCGATGTGCGCATGAAGCAAGTAACAAACTACTTGAACGCGATGGACGAACGTGCCCGCGGCAAGATCATCACGGAGTTCACAAAGGACGATCCGGCGTTGGCAGCCGAGTTGCTTGAAGCGTTGCGTCGGCATGGGCAATTTGCTCGTGTCGATGGAGCACCATGACAGTTACCGCAATTGACAGAAAAAACAGCAGTCCTTCAAGTGCGCAGCTTCTGACAGGAAGCGCAGAATCTACGCGCACATCTGACACAGCTAGCACCGCGGAAAGCGAAGCTTTCGATGCCCGCGTAGCGCAGCTTCTTGCCCCGAAACGCACGCCGAATCAGGAAGCTACGCAAGCCGAGCAGGTTGGCGCAAAGCGCGGCAAGCGGCGTGTTGGAGCGATTGACCCCGCTGACGTGCAAGTAGCAAACGGCTTGGGCGTGCAATGGCGAACGCTTGTCACGGATACCACGAAGGTCGATGTCGCGGACCGCAACGCAGCCGAACTGCAATCGCGTGGCGAGCAAAAACCCGGTTCGGAACGTGATACCGCTGGCAAAGAGCGACCGACAGCATCTGGTAGTGACAATCAAGCATCAAGACAATCACAGGGAGCGGCAAGCGAGCAAGCAGGTCGGCAGTCGCAACCTGACGCATCTTCGTCAGCATCATTGAATGCACAAAATGGGCTGCAATCTGCTGGATTGTCGCGGCGGTCCAGCACGCTACCACAGGCGACCAGTGCGGTCACTGAGCCGAAGAGTTTGTCGAAGATCAACGTAGCTGCAGGCATGATGCCAACGCAGAAGACCGCCACCACAACTGCTGTCGCCCGCGCTCCGATGCTCGGTTCGCAGCCGCAGTCCAGCGATAAGCCAGCATCAACACCGAACGTGATCGCGGGCGTGACAGCAGCCAAGAACTCCCGCGGCGATGCGTTCAAGCAACTCATGCAAGCTGGCCAGCCCGCGCGGCACGCTGTTGAGCAACAACAAACTACCGGGGTCGCGCTCAAGGCATTAGGCCTCGCGCTCAAGCAAGGTGGTGGCGAAGTAACCATGAAGCTCGCGCCCGAGGCACTCGGACAAGTCAAAGTGAAGTTGAACGTCCGCGAGACAAGCATTGATGCGACTTTCACGACCACAACCGCGTCGGCACGGCGATTGCTGGAAGCAAGTACAGACACGCTGCGCGATGCGCTGGAAGCGCGAGGGCTGCGTGTGGACTCGATAGCAGTGGAGGGGCCGCGCACGGATGCGCAGCCTGCCATCAATCGCTCGGCAGATGCTGCGCAGGACGCGCAGCAACATGCTTCACGCGAGAACGGGCAAGGCGGAGCCTTGACCAGTGCCACGGACGGCAATGTGAACAATGGGCCGGGTGGTGATACCGCCGGTCATCGCGAGCAAGCAGCGGCGAACGCTCAGTATGCGCAAACTGTTGATCAGCCTCGTGATGCCGAAGTGCAGATGCCGCTCGAGGGCGTCGCGTGGGATGTCGCTCCGGGTGAGCGGTTAACTGCAATGGGCATCGAATGGGTGGCGTGATTCGGAGATTCGCATGAGCACTGTAACTTCACTGAACGGCAGCACGACGAACACGAAAGCTGGCGTCGGCTTTAGCGGCCTTTCCAGCGAGGATTTCACTAAAATCGTGCTGACTGAGTTGAGCAAGCAAGACCCGCTCGCGCCCAACGACACCAACGCACTCTTGCAACAACTCTCAACGATTCGCTCGATCCAGAGCGATACCGATCTGACTGATTCGCTCAAGAACCTCACGAAGCAGAACGACTTCGCCGCCGCAGCAACGCTCATCGGCAAGAGTGTCAGTGGAGTGACGGAGCAGGGTTCACGCGTCATCGGCACTGTTGCCAGCGTTGGTCGCACCAAAGACACGTCGCTCGTTCGTCTCGCGACTGGCGAAGTAGTTGACTTCAAGAACATCGATCGCATCGACGCACCCGCGCGAACCACGACGACCGCAGCGAACTGATCGGAGGCAGCATGACCACGCAATCAGCCGATATGCTCAGAGCACTTGGCGGCAACATGTTGCACGCCCATGCATCGAGCGCGAACGGGCATGGCGCGAGCGCGTTGGGTTCGCTAGATTTCGTAACGCTGCTTAATCAGGCTCGTGCTGGCGAAGTGAAGAGCGGACTCTCCGTACGTGTCGCCAATGGTGCAAATGTAGAGTTAACTCCCGAACAACTTGGCCGCTTGAGTGCCGCGGCCGATCTGGCTGAGGCCCACGGCTCTTCACGCGGCGCATTCATGATCGATGGCAAAGTGATTGCGATGGATGTACCGACGCGCACTGTCACTGGCGAGATTCAAGCTGATCGCACAGGCGTTGTTGATGGCATCGACGCGATCGTGACCGTTGCAGCGAAGGACGCAAAGGACGCGACAGGGACAATTCAGCCACCCAGTGCCATGTCATCGCAACAACCCATGAACACGAGCTTGCTTGATGCGCTCTCGCGGCAGTCTGACACGCGGGTTGCGTGAAGCGCCGCGATTCACACGAATGCGCGATGACTACATCTGATGCGTGCTTAGAAATACGCCGCTGCGTCGATGACTTGACGAGGCGTGACTTGGTGCTGCGCTGATTCAATACCGCATCCGTCCAGCCGAGTTGATCGAGCGTTCGTTCACTTCGGCACACGCTTCGCGTACAGAATCGCATGGCAAGTACCACCGCACTTTTCACCGGTCTTTCTGGGCTCAACGCCAACAGCCGTAATCTCGATGTCATCGGTAACAACATCGCGAATGTCAACACCACCGCATTCAAAAGCAGTCGTCTGATGTTCTCGAATATGTTCAGTCGCAACATGCGCGCGGGCACTGCGCCAGCCGAAACGACAGGCGGTACGAATCCATATCAGATAGGCTTGGGCGTTAACATCTCCGGCACACAACGCAACATGACCGGCGGCACAATCAGTGCATCCGGCGATAGTCGCGACCTCGCGATCGACGGTCAGGGCTTCTTCGTTGTACAACGCGGCGACACGCAGTACTACACGCGAGCGGGTGCATTCCGTCAAAATGCCGTCAACGAACTCACCGACATCTCCGGCAACCGCGTGCTGGGTTACGGCGTCGACGAAGAATTCAACATCATTCCTGGTATTCTCCAGCCCCTTGAAATTCCAACCGGTCAACTCACGATCGCGCAGGCAACACAAACCGCACGCATCGGCGGCAATCTCAACGCAAATGGACCCTTGCCAACAGGCGGTTCGCGCATCGCGCTTGGTGGTAGCGATGTACTCGGCTTCCGCGCTGTCGCTGGTGCTACGCCGCCGCCGGCTTCTGGCAATGCAATCGAGTCAACAACGCGTCTCATCGATGTCGAAGATCCAGGCCAGCCCGGCACCGGTGCGCCATGGTTTGCTGCTGGACAGAAGTTTGAACTTCGCAACGTCTCGAAGGGCACGCGACTGCTTCCCGCAGCATCGCTCGATATCACCGCTGCCACAACCGTGCAAGACCTCATGACGTTCATGCAACAGTCGCTTGGCATCAACACAACCGTCGGCAACAACCCCGACGGTGGAACACCAGGCGTCACGCTCAATCCAACGACCGGTTTCATCAACGTTATCAGCAACGCAGGAACAAGCAACGATCTGCAAATCCAAGTCGCCGACGCGCGACTCGTCAATCCTGACGGCACAATCGCACGCAATCCATTCACGCCCAACAAGACAGCGAGTGCCGATGGTGAAAGTAAACGCACCGCATTCATCGCGTACGACTCGCTGGGAACTCCGGTTGAAATCGACGTCACGATGACCATCGAAAGTCGCAGCGATGCCGGCACAACCTGGCGCTACTACGTCGAAAGTGGCGACAACGCAACAACCGGACTCGCTGTGAGTACCGGCACCATCAACTTCGACAACGAAGGTCGGCTCATCACGCGTACACCTGCGACAGTCACCGTCAATCGTGACAACAGCGGCGCAGTCACTCCCCTCACCTTCGAATTCGAGTTTGGCGGCGGCGACGACACGCTCAGCAGTTTGACCGACACCACCAGCGAAATCGCCATCACCTTTCGAGACGGCGCGCCCATTGGCACGCTGACCAACTACGCCGTTGGCGTCGATGGCACTATCGAAGGCAGTTTCAGCAATGGTCTCATCCGCACGCTCGGACAAGTTGCCGTCGCAACGTTCACCAACACCGAAGGCCTGGTCGACGAAGGCGGCAATCTCTTCCGCATCGGTGCCAACTCCGGTTCACCAGTCATCACAACGCCAGGCCAACTCGGCGCCGGCTTTGTCACCGGCGGCGCGCTCGAACTCTCCAACGTTGACCTCGGTGAAGAGTTCATCAAGATGATTCTGACCAGCACGGGCTACTCCGCGAACAGTCGCGTCATCCGAACGGCGGACGAACTGATGCAGCAATTGTTGGTTTTGGGCCGGTAAACGACGATCGTGGCCTCCTGCAGGCCATCCGCATTCGATTCGTCGCTGCCGATGCGAGCGACTTTCGTCAAATCCGCAAGCATCGCTCATGTGCCGCCGTTATCGCCCCGAAGAAACCGACATGAGCTCCACCACGCAACTCTCCGACGGCATCTTCATCGCACTCCTGCTCGCAGGAAGTGTCTTGTCGGTGGTCACGTGTCTCTGGCTTGCACAGGTCATCTCCATGAAGCGCTGCATCTTCGGCAGACTCTTTGAAGGCAACGAGAAGCTCGCTCGCACAGGCTTGGGCGTGCTCGCACTCGCGGGAAGCATCGCGATGCTGACTGGTCTTCTGCCCGGCAACTTCCTCAATCCTTGGACCGCCTTCGCCGCATGCGGCACGGGCTTGCTGGGTATGTTCACCATCGTCAGTGCTCAGCGTGGTAAAGCGGCTGCTGCGAACCTCGAAGACGCACGCAGCGAGTTCGAAACGGAAACGTACAAACTCGCTCAGCCCACGCAGCAACAGCAACCTGCACGCAAGGCCGCATAACGCGCGATTCCGCAAGAAAACGCCCGAGAACGCATCGATATACACGCAATCCCCTCCCTGACCGGCGTGCAACGCACCGTTGCACGCCGGTCTTCGTTTCGTCATCGTTTCACATGCATTCACGCACGCGGCACGTCGATAAACGACATGAGTCCGCACGTCGCGGGCGAGCAATTGCGTGGAGTCGTCTGACATGTCTGACAAGCCCGAAAAGAAAGCGCCCGCACCTGAAGCCGCCAAAGAGGCCGTCGAGGCTGCGCCAAAGAAGGGCGGACTCAACGTCAAACTCATCGGCATCGTCGCCGGCATCATGATCGCCGAAGGCGCTGTTGTCTACTTTGTCGCCGGTGCAACTGGCCCCAAGCCCGTCGCCGCCGACGTTCAGAAGAAGGACGGACACGACGAAGATCACGAAGCGTCGGTCGAAATCCCGCTGCTCGAAGATCGCTTCCAGAACATGCAAAGCGGCCGGGCTTACATCTGGGACGCGTCAATCGTGCTGAAAGTGCGTAAGAAGGATGAGGAATTCGTCACCAACACGCTCAAACAGCGAGCCGCCGAGGTGAAGGAAGGCGTCGCACTCATCTTCCGCCGTGCCCCGCACAACCAACTGCTCGAGCCAGGCCTCGAAACCGTCAACCGCCAGATCATGGCGTACCTCAACGAAGTTATCGAACACGACAGCGACGAAAAGCCGCGGGTCATACGGATCATCATCCCCAAGTGCAAGGGCTTCCCGGCAGAATAACAACATCCAAACGGAAGCAAACCGCGCACAAATCGCACGCAAACGGACGCTTCATGCGCACGCCGCGCAACATCGACACGATTTTTCCTGAGACATCCCGCATCGAACCGAAAAACTGAACTGCGAAACAGGTGCGTGTACATGCAGCTGTGGTTGCCTCGCGCGGAGCGCGAGTGAAAGGAGGCCACGGATGGCCGACGATGTCACGCAAGATTCCGGTGCAGCCAACGCGCCGAAGCCAACCAGTGCCGAAGACGCAGTGCTCAAAGCCGCGCAGGACGCGATTTCGCAGCTTGGCGATCTCAACAACTTGATGAGCGATGTTGCCGCCACGGACGAAGGTGCTGGCGACGGCGAGCCCACGCCCGAAGAAGCCGCCATGCTTGCCGCTATGAATGGCGGCCCACCTGTGCAAAACACACCAATTGGCGGCAGTTCGCAAGCCGCCCCCAAGCCTCCGCCACCCAACGCCAAACCGCTCGATTTGCCCAGTTTCGCGGGCGAATTGTCGTCATCGCAGGTCCACGCACTCGAACTGCTCAGCAACGTCAATCTCAACGTGAAGATCGAACTCGGTCGCACGCGCATGCTCGTTGAGGATGTCTTGCGCCTTAGCGAAGGTGCGGTCGTCGAACTCGACAAACTTGCAGGCGATCCCGTTGACGTTTACGTCAATGAGCGTCACGTCGCACGCGGCGAAGTGCTCGTGCTCAACGACAATTTCTGCGTTCGCATCAACGAAATTCTGGCCCCGCTGCAAGACGTAGCGGCTGAGAACAAGTGATCACCAAGGAGGGTAAAGGGTGACGCACGCGGCGAAAAAAATGACTGGCGGACTGCATGCAAGAGTCTTGTTCGCGGTCGTCGCCTGCGCTGCGGTCGTCTCGCCATCATTCGCCCAGTCGCCCGCGCCGCTGCCTGAATCCCTGCGTGTCGCGGCCAAGCAGCCGCAGTCGACGCAGCAGGCTTCACCGGTCCTGTCGTCCGCCACAGATCACGAAAATCGGCCGCTCGGAGGCAGAACCGCTTCGAAACAATCCGCGTCCGAATCCCAGCAAGTCGTCGAGCCCGTTACTTCCGCCAGTTCGTACTTTCGCACGATCATCGCGCTCGCGGCAGTCCTCGCGCTCATCGCTGTCGTCGCTGCCATCGTCAAGTTCGCTGGCAAACGTTCAGGCGGCTTGTTCGCTGCACTCGCCCCCGCCGCGAAGGCCCCGCAAGGCGTACTCGAAATCCTCGCTCGCTATCCCGTAACGACCGGCACACAACTCGTCGTAATCAAGTTTGATCGTCGCGTCTTGCTCGTCTCGCAAACTGCCAACAAGGGTTGGCGCGGCGGCGCAACCCTTGCCACGCTCTGCGAACTTACTGACGCAAGCGATGTCGCGTCCATCCTCATCAAGACGCGCGGCGAAGAACAAGCGTCACTCGCAGTCAAGTTTCAGAAAATGCTCGCGACTGAAGACACAGAGTTCGACAAACCGGCAGATCGCAATCCTTACGCAATTCGGCCGCAAATCAAGCCAGTTTCCGCTCCCGGCGCACGCCTTGATGTTGTCGCAAGCGACGCATCCAACGCCGATCCCAAGTCTCCCAAGCAAACCGCCGCGGCAATTCGCCAGCGACTCGCAGCCATGCAATCATCTTCGCGCCGCGCCGGAGGTGCGGCGTGAAACAACGCAACCACAAATTCGTCGCTGCGACGGCGATCGCTCTCGTATCGGCAAGCACGGCACTCGCGCAGTCGCAACTTGGCCCACCGCTCCCAGGCGTTACTACGCCAACCCGGCAAGTCTCAACGCAAGACACTCGCCCGGGCATCGATCAGTTGCTGCAGGCATCGCAAACGCAAGACCTCAATCCGCTTGCGATCATCGACAGTGCTGGCGCGGTTCTCCCTCGCTCAAACAGCGGCCAGCAAACCAGCGGCCTCTCAACCGCACTCAACATCCTGATCGTCTTGACGGTCATATCACTCGCGCCGTCGATCATGCTCATGTGCACGTGTTTCGTGCGCATCTTGATCGTGCTGGGCTTGCTGCGCCAAGCAATTGGTGCTCAAAGCGTGCCGCCGCCGCAAGTCATCACCGCACTCGCACTCTTCATGACGCTCCTTGTCATGACGCCAACGCTCGACCGCATCAACAACGAAGCAATCAAACCTTACCGCGCAGGAGCAATCACTAACTACGAAGACTTGTGGACCAAAGGCAAGCAGCCCGTGCGAGACTTCATGTTCGCACAAATCGAAGCAACCGGCAACTGGAGCAGCCTCTACATGGTGCTCGAGTATCGCGGCGTGGACGTCTCGCAACCCGAAAAACTCACGCGCAGCAATGTTGACATGATCAGCCTCGTACCAGCGTACATGCTCAGCGAACTTAAAACCGCGTTCATGATGGGCTTTCGCATCTACCTCCCATTCCTCGTCATCGACATGGTCATCAGCACGATGCTTATCGCCATGGGCATGATGATGCTGCCGCCGGTTCTCATCAGTTTGCCCTTCAAATTGCTGCTTTTCGTGCTTGTTGATGGTTGGACACTCGTTGTGGGTGGCTTGCTCAGCAGCTTCGCTCAGCCAGCATTGGGCGAGCAAGCATTGCTCTTGTTGCCAACGCCCGAAGTGATGTACGCATGTGCGCCCGAAGGCATGCACCTGCTCGCAAGCATGAAGCAATGCGTGATGTCAGGAGGCTTGCGTGCTTGACGATGCATCCGGAGTTGAGATGGTTCGGCAAGCGTTGATCATCACGCTCAAGATCGCCGCGCCCATTCTTCTTGCCGGCATCATCGTCGGTTTCATCATCAGCCTGCTGCAATCCGTCACCAGCATTCAGGATCAAACGCTGAGCTTCGTTCCCAAAATCGTCGTCATGATTCTTGCCGCCGTCGTGCTCATTCCGTGGATTGCCATTCGTTTGAGCGAATACGCGTCCGAGCTCTTCAAACTCTCAAATTAGCCGCATCATTCTGCAATTCAAAGTGATTTGCCGTAGCCCATGTCCGATGTCGTCCCCAATCTCCAGCCCATTGTCGACCACGCGTATACCTGGACGCTCGTGCTCTTTCGCGTCACTGGCATTTTTCTCACAACACCCATCATCAGCAGCGTCGTCATCCCGATGCGCTTCAAGGCCCTCATCGCCGCGATGTTCGCCGCCGCTGTCTATCCCATGGCCGTTTCGCACGCCGGTCCCGCGCCCCACACCGACATCTTCGGCCTCATCCCGTTCGTTGCTGGCGAACTCATCATCGGTTTCGTCATCGGCGCCATCGCCGCCATCCCGCTCCTCATGCTCGAACTCGCCGGCGTCCTCGTCGGCACCACCATGGGCATGGGCCTCGCACGCATTTACAGCCCGGAAATGGACACCGAAAGCGATCTCATGGGTCAACTGCTCTTCTACGTCGGCATGTCGATTTTCATCGGCATAGGCGGCATCAACATGATGTTCCGCGGCGTTGTCGAGAGTTTCGCCCACGTCCACCTCGGCGCATTCATGAACGCGCAGCAGCCCTTCGAACTCTTTCTCGGCGTCCTTTCCGCCGGTTTCGAACTCGCGCTGCGCGTCGCTGCACCAGTCGTCGCCATCGTCTTTCTCATGATCGCCGTCTTCGGCGTACTCGGCAAAACCATCCCTCAACTCAATGTCATGAGCGTCGGCTTCGCTCTCCAAGCTCTCGCAGGTATCGCCATGCTCGCTTGGGGCATCTACGCCATTCGCGAGCCTGTGGGCGATGCGATCAATCACGCCATCAACATGGCCACCGTCTGGATGCCCGACGCCAACGCCAGCATGCTCAAGGAGGCCGCGACGCGGTAACTCATGGCTGAAGACATGGGCGAGAAATCCGAGCTTCCATCACCCAAGCGGCTTGAAGAGGCCCGCGAGCGTGGTCAAATTGCCAAGAGTCAAGACCTCGCAGCCGCGATCGATCTCGTCGGCGCCGTCGTCGTCATCGTCGTGCTCGGCGGTTTCCTCACACGCGGCTGGATGGAAATGCTCCGCCGCGGCTTGGGCTCCGGTTCGCTCAGCATCAACGCGGGCGAACTCATGCAGATCGTGCGTGAAGTAGCGATGCAAAGTATTCTCTCGATCTTGCCCATCCTCGCGATCATGCTCGTTGTGGCCATCATCGGGAACATCGCACAATTCGGCGTCGTCTTCACAACCAAATCACTCGAACCAAAGTTTGATCGCTTGAACCCGATCCAAGGCCTGCAAAATCTCTACGGCCGCAAAAACATGGTGCGTTCGGGTCTCAACATCGTCAAACTTGCCATCGTGTGCATCGTCGGCTTCTCGTATCTCTCTCGCTGCCTTGAAGAAGTCGCGATGCTGCCGATCCTCGATGTCAGAGCCATGGTCGTTATTTTCGGCGAACTGTTGCTGCATCTTGTCATCTGGCTTCTCGCACTACTGCTCGCCATGGGCTTGCTCGATTTCATGTTCCAAAAGTGGCAACACACCCAAGAACTTAAAATGACCAAGCAAGAAGTGCAAGATGAACGCCGCAGCATGGATGGTGATCCGCAAATCAAGGGTCGTCGCCTCCGCATGATGCGTCAAATCGCGATGCAGCAAGTCAACAAAACAGTTCCCGGCGCGAGCGTCGTCGTCACCAATCCCACGCACTTCTCCGTCGCATTGCAATACGACCAAGGCTCCATGGCCGCACCGCGCGTCGTCGCGAAAGGTGTCGATCACATGGCCCTGCGCATCCGCCAGGTTGCCATGATCCACAAAGTCCCCATCATCGAACGCCCACCCCTCGCCCGCGCGTTGTACGCCCAAGTCGAAGTCGGCCAAGAAATCAGCGAAGAACTCTACCAAGCCGTCGCCGAAGTCCTCGCATACGTCTACCGCCTCGAAAAGGAAGCTGCGTAATTAGGAAATCTCCACCCGCAAAAGCGAACAAATTTCACTGCGACTTTTCACCCTAGTGCCCAGTCCCTAGTCCCTAGTGCCTTCCCCCCCCATGCCCCCCGCTCCAAAGAAATCCCCGCCTCGCCCCGCGCCAGTCGCCGCTGAGCCTGCCGCTGTCGTCAACACCAACATCCCTATGTGGATGCGCGTCCTCAGCGAGTATCGCGGCTACATCGTCCCCATCGCCTTCATCGTCATGATGGCAGTGCTGCTTGTGCCCATGCCATCAATGGTCATGGACGTGCTCATCTGCCTCAACATCGCCATCAGCGTCGTGGTGTTGCTCACCACCATTTACATGAAAGACCCGATGGAATTCAGCGTATTTCCATCGCTGTTGCTCGCAACCACGCTCTTCCGTCTCGTCCTCAACGTCGCCAGCACGCGCCTCATTCTCACTGCTGATGCACAAACCCCCGAAGAAGCCGCCGCCGTCGCTGGTCATGTCATCATGGCCTTCGGCAACTTTGTCGCAGGCAACTCGCTCTTCGTCGGCATCGTCATTTTCCTCATCATGGTCATCGTGCAGTTCCTGGTCATCACCAAAGGTGCCACACGCATCAGTGAAGTCGCAGCACGCTTCACCTTGGACGCCATGCCCGGCAAGCAAATGGCCATCGATAGCGATCTCAACGCCGGCCACATCGACGAAACCGAAGCCCGCCGCCGTCGCGAAAAACTCGCTCAAGAAACCGACTTCTACGGTGCCATGGACGGTGCAAGCAAATTCGTGCGAGGCGATGCCATCGCCGGCCTCATCATCACCGTCATCAACATCATCGGCGGCTTCGCGGTCGGCATCCTCATTCGCGGCTGGGACGCAGGCAAAACCGCCGAAGTCTTCACCAAGCTCACCATCGGTGACGGCCTCTCCTCTCAAATCCCCAGCTTCGTCATCGCCATCGCCAGCGCGCTCATCGTCACACGCAGTGGCAGCAAACAACAACTTGGCAACGAACTCGCGGACCAAGTTACAAGTCAGCCCAAAGGCCTCATCATCACCGCGGGCTTCCTTGGTCTGCTCACACTCACGCCCCTGCCCACCATTCCACTCGTGCTGATAGGCGGCGCGCTGGGCCTGATGGCGTGGTCGATGGGTCGAGGTGAAAAACAGCAAATAACAGCCAAAAAAGATGCAGCCACCAAGTCTGCCGCGAGCATCAAACCCGAGCCACCGCCCATCGAGAGCCTGCTCAAGGTCGACACGATGGAACTCGAAGTCGGCTACGCCCTCGTCTCGCTTGTCGATGCAGGTCAAGGTGGCGATCTGCTCGACCGCATTACCAGCGTACGTCGACAACTCGCCGTCGAACTCGGTCTCGTCATGCCGCCCGTCCGCATTCGCGACAACATGCAACTGCCCGGCACCGAGTACCGCGTCAAAATCCGCGGTAACGCCGTTGCTTCCGGATTCGTCCGACCAGGCAAATTGCTCGCGATGGACGCCGGTCTCGCAAGCGGCAAGATCGAAGGTGAGCGTACCAAAGAACCTGCGTTCGGCCTCGATGCATGGTGGATCGATCAGCAAACCCGCGCACGTGCCGAGATGCTCAACTACACCGTCGTTGACGCAACCAGCGTGCTGGGCACACACCTCACCGAGATCGTGCGTAAGCACGCCGACGAATTGCTCACGCGCGACGAAGTCAACAACCTGCTCGAGCAACTCAAACAAAAGAGTCCCAAGATCATCGAAGAAACGGTACCGACGATCGTCAAGCCCGTCGAACTTCAGAAGATTCTCCAGAACCTGCTGCGCGAGCGCGTGCCCGTCCGCGATCTCGAAACCATCCTCGAAACCCTCGGCGAGTGGGGGCCCAAAACCAAAGACCTCGAAGTGTTGACCGAATACGTCCGCAATGCCCTCCGCCGCACAATCTGTCAACAATTCAGCAGCCCCGACGAAACCGGCGTGCGCAAACTCGTCTGCGTCACGCTCGATCCCGCGCTCGAAGACCTCATCAATTCCTTCATCGATCGCGGCCCTGCCGGCACCGCCGTCAACATGCCCAGCAGAGTTGCACAGATGATCGCAAATCAAGTCTCCATCGGCTTGCAAACCGTCACCTCACGCGGCTTGCCACCTGTCGTCATCGCAAGCCCGCCCGTGCGAGCCGTCGTGAAGCAACTGCTCGAGCCGCACGTCCCCAACGTCGCCGTGCTGGGTTACAACGAAGTCACGCAAGGCATCGACGTCGAAAGCACCGCGCTCGTGATGACACCGCCAGAGTTGCTGGGCAAACAAACCGCCGCCGCGTAACTGGGTACCTCGGCACTCCGTGCCGAGCCCTTCGCCTCCTACACATCGCTCCAGCGACCAGTCGCGTCCAATGACAACAGGCGTCGGCATTCGGGACTCGGCGTGCGAGAAAAGGCTGGCATTCCGCATTCGTGATTCTTCGCAAGCGTGGCCGTTGGCACACTGGCCACACGTCCTGCGCCAGTACGAATGACGAATCACGCATGCCGCGTGCCCAATGCGCTTCACTTCCCCAGCATCTTCATTCCGCGCGTCACGTAAGGCACCCCGCTGATCACCGTGACAAAAACCGTGGCCCAAGCAATCACATCAATAGCGACACGCCCCCACGTCCCCGCGACGACATCAGTAATGCCCAGCAAAATCAGAATCGCGGGAATCGCGCACGCCTGCACAATCATCTTCGCCTTACCGCTCGTACTCGCCGAAAAATCTTTGCCTTCGCCTTCGAGCATCGCACGAATGCTCGTCACAAGCAACTCGCGCCCCAGCATCACCACCACCATCCACGGCGCAATCCCAGAGACCTGCAGCGCCTTGGGCCCATCAACATCAAACGAAAAATTCGGCCCCGCAAGCATGATGAACGCGCCAAGCACCAGCACCTTATCCGCAAACGGATCCATCACCCGCCCAAACTTGCTCACCACATTCCACCGCCGAGCAAGCGGCCCATCAATCGCGTCCGTCACCGCCGCAAGCCCGAACAACAACGCCGCCACCAAGTAAGGCGTCACCGGATGCACCGGACTTGTCACAAGCTGACTGGTCGGATATCGCCACACCGCAAGCAACGCAAAAAACGCAAGCGCAATCACTAGCCGCACCACCGTGAGCGCGTTGGGAATCCACCGCCGATGATCAGTGGGCGCAGCGACCGACGTCGTTTCCGCTGTCGACTTCACCGAGTTGGGCAACGCACCATCTTGCACGATGCCGCATGATAGGATCGAGCCCGCAAAGGTCAGCCCGGCCGCTTTTTCTTCGTGGCCTTGGCCTTCTTCTTCGTGGTGCGACTGCCAACTCGCTCAAGTCTGACTGGCGCGCCATCCGCGCCTTCTTGGAACGCGTACCACGCATCGTTGCGATACTCAAATCGAACGAGCTTCTGCGAAATGGGCCAGTCATTGTTCTTGAGCGCATCGCGAAGGGCCGCGCGCCGGTTCTTTTCAGTACCGCTATCGCCCGTCACCGGAACGTATTCTGGGTTTGCGGGAACAATCGCCATGGTGAATACTCCTCACTGCTTGGTAACAACGCCGCGCGCCAAGAGACGGTTGTAATGCCGCTGCGCTTCCAAAGCGACTGCTTCGTACGTGTTGTCATTTCGAAACGCACGAACTCGTGATTCCAGTTTCGTAACATCTTCACGAAGCTGATCCACATCTGTCGATGCTGCTCCGCGAATCACGCCGTTCTCAAGCACCTGCAACTGCGCCGAACCGGCGAGAAATCGCATCGCTTCGCCAGCACTCCGCTCCGCATTGCGCACAAACGTCTGCAAGTCAGCATGCGTGACGATCGCTGGACGTGTCATCATCCGACGCTGCATCACCAAGCCCGCATGGTCGCGAGACTGTGTATAGATCGCGTACGACGCCGGCACCGACTCCTGCGCGATTGCATTCAGTTCGCGAACAAGCTCGTTGGCCTTCGCATCTTTATTCACGACCGACTCAAGATCTGTAAACACATCACCATCAAGCAACCCATCGCTGCCGACTTGTGCCCGTACAAGCTGCCGACTTTCACTGGCTGCAATGTCATTCTCGAGCAACGCATGCGTCGGAATCGCCGACCCCAACTCACCATCACCAAAGATCGCCACATCAAACGCCAGATAACCGATCACCAGCGGCGGATCAAAAGTCTCCGACATCGACACTGATCGCGAACTCGCCGCCGTAAATCGCACACTTCCACCAGGCACAAGTCCCGGAGTCGCTGCCGGCGTTGTGGGCTGCGCCAACATTTTGTTGAGCTGTGCAAGCACCGATTCATAATTCGCTCGCGCACTCTGCGGCACGTCTTCAGGTCCGGTTGGCGTCTGGGCCAGCATGTTCGCAACCGGACGCGGCATGCCAACATCTGCGCCGCCACCCCGCGTTTCGGCATCCGTCAGCGAAACATCGAGTTTGCCTGTCAGATACACGCGAGTAATCACGCGAAGATAATTCCGAGGCATGCCCCCATCGCGCGGTCCAAAGCTCGCCAAGAACTTCCGCCGCGACGAATCAGCATCCACCCAGCCGCGCAGCGCAGAATCCAACGAGATAATGTCAACCCCCAGCGTGCGTGCATCGTCAATTGTGACCGAACCATTTGCTGCATCCGCACCGAGCAAACTCAACCCAACCGGCACGCCGCTAATGGGAATTGCCAAGTTCAGCCCGCCACTGTTATTCACGCTGAAGGAATACGTCGGAAACGCTGCACCCGGTGCCATGCTCCAAGCAGAGATCGCCTTGCCGCCCGCATAGTCCGGGCGCATCCAATCAATCGGCAACTTCAACTGCTGTTCACCTTGCTTGCCCAGAAAACTCTTTGCGTAAAAGTCTCCATATTTCGTCGGGTCAAGCCTCGCCACATGGTTGTCAAGAGGCAAGAAGCCGCGATTCTCATACTGCAACTGCTGCTTATCAACCGGCAACTGCACCAAAAACACATCGCCCGGCTGGATGTCCTGCGTAAGCGGATACACCGGAATGACTTGACTGGCACGAATGGTCATGCACCAGTCTTTGGCAACGTCTTCCAGTTGTCGCTTCTTGCTCGCGCACCCCGTCAACATCACCAAGGCGGCGATTACACCAATCGTCATGACGCGAAAATTCATAAATCCCTCCGCGTACAACCTAGCACATTTCAGGCCAGCATGCAAGCGATGTCGCATGGTTGAAACGATAATTCGCGAGTACTTACCAAACTTGAGCGCACAAATCGCGTCACTCGCTTCATCAATCCTCTACGCGTGGGTACTCGCGCGAGGGAGTACAAAAACGACAGACCGGCAAGCACAATGCTCACCGGCCCGTCCTCTGGAAAACTGTCAAACCAGGATTTCAGTTGCCGCGCAGGTACACAGGCGCTGCGAGGAACTCCCAATCTGGATGGTCGTGCTGCTTCAACTCTTCAGGCGGCTACGGAAAGTTGGGGGCTTGCGACAAGTCGCGCCCGTTATGCCACCGGCAATCGGGATTGCCGGTCTTCATGAAGTTGATGAACTCCCCATGGCCGTCGTAAAAGCCGTACGAACCTCGGCCGCTGTGCCAGTAGCCATACGCGCCGGTGTCGCCGTTGTCCCAGTCTGCCGTGACGTTCAGCATCCAACCAAAATGTTTTGTCGAGCGAGTGACAAGTTGCGCGAGTCCTGAGAATCTACCATCCCGAATTACGCGAGGACTGACGCATGGGGTTATTCGATCTTCTGAAGCGTGTACTGGGCAAACGTTCGTCGACGCCGTCGCAGCGAAGCGCTCCGATGCAGATTTCGCCTCCTAAGCCATATGAGTCACTCCCAGCGTGGGCCGCACACTTCCAGACCGTTGACGACGTCAATGAGTTTGAACGACTCGTCGATGCATATTTCCGCAAGCGCAACATCGCGGCTTTCGTACACGAGGGCATCGCCCATCGCATAGGCGATGATGGCAAGCCTAATGGCCACCAGTCTGGGCTCACCAAGGTCTCACAAATGTGCTCGGCAAGTGAGCGGTGGGAGTGGTCCGGGTTGATCGCAGCACACTTCGACACGCTTGATCGCGCGGGTCGCAATCAGGCCGAGAGCGATCCAAAATTCAAGAGCTACGACTGGTGTGAGTCGCGTTTGGTCACGCGGCTCATCCAGCCTATTGATGGGGACGTAACGCCCAAGTGGCACTGCCGTCAAGATTTTGAGGGACTTGTAACCTATCTCGCTCTCGACATGGGCGAGACGTTTTGTAGCGTGCTCACCGAGAACACAAAAGACTGGCCGGGTACCGTGGAACAGTGGTTTCAAATTGCTGAAGCAAATGCGCGACGCATTGCTCCTGCGACGCATGCAGTTGAATCTCTGCCAGACGAACTCGAACTGCATCTGATTCAAACCGCAGATCATGTCGCGGCATGGTCCAAAGCACTCGACCAGTTCTCACAGATTTTCGGTACGTTTGGTGCTTTTGTCAGCATGCCCACCAGTTCGCTCATCGTTGCACTACCCATTCACGGTGTCGACGCCATCGGGCATCTGCAGAGTTTCATCAGCATCACCATGGGCCTCGACCGAGATGGTCCCGGCTCCATAAGCCCTTATGTGTATTGGGTCAAAGATGACGTCTGGCACAAGTTCGAAATCGTGGTGGACGGGCAATCCGTGCGCATAACGCCACCCGACGCGTTCGTCGAACTTATGAATAGCTTGGCGGGTGATGAACCGAACGCGAGTCAATCGTGATCGTCGGTGGAACGTCTCTCTAGCCCCCTCTATCCTGTCGCCTGTCCGGTCGCCCCGTCGTTGGGGTCCGGGTCGGTGTCTTTGCCTCCGCGTCGCCCTTTTGGGTCCGGTGCGAGGGCTCTTGTTTGGATTGGTCACCACCGCATGGGCATTGCACAATTCATCAATCCGTACGTGCTGTACGCCCTCTTGGTTCTGGGCGCGGCGGGCGTTGGTCTCGCCATGCCGCGTCGCGGCACCACGCCGCAGATCGTTGGGGCGTTGGTGGGAGCCCTGGCCTTTGGCCTCATTCTGCTTTTCATGGGCCTCAAGGCCGCGAGCACTGAAGGCGGCGTCAGCAACCTGCCCAATATCTACTTTTATATCTTCTCGCTCATCGCTCTGGGCGGGGCTTTGCGGGTCATTACCCACCCCAAGCCGGTGTACGGAGCGCTCTACTTCATACTGACGGTCATCGCCAGTGCTGGGCTGTTTCTGATTCTTTCCGCCGAATTCATGGCCTTTGCACTGGTCATCGTGTACGCCGGCGCGATTCTCATTACCTATCTGTTCGTCATCATGCTCGCAACGCAGGCCCCCGAAGAAGGCCAGGACGAGGTTCTCGCCGATTACGATGTCTCCGCCCGCGAGCCCATCGCCGCCAGCGTCGTTGGTTTCCTGCTCATCGCCGTACTCACCACCATGATGTTCCGCGGCACCAGCCAGCTTCCCGCGCCGGCTCCGGTAAACCAAAACGAACTGCTCGCCAGCATGCCTCGCAAAGTTGAGCGTGCCCTGCTTACCACGGGCAAGATCGCAGAAGGTGACAAGTTCGAATCGCTCGATGCAGCAGCTAACATCATCACCATCAAGAAGGCCGACGGCACGCTGCTGACGATTCCGCAAACCGATTGGCCCGAAGAAATGGCCGTGACCAACCCCGAAGCACTCGGTTTCAACCTGCTTCGCGAGCACCCGGGCACCATCGAAATCGCAGGCGTCATTCTGCTCATGGCCATGCTCGGCGCGGTGGTGCTCAGCCGCAAACAAGTGCAGCTTGACGAAGACGCCAAAGCCGCTCGCGTCACGCAGCTTGCTCACCTTGACCCAGGCAACGAGCCCGGCGTGCAGTCGCCTTTGGAACTAGGCAGCCCAACCAGCAACCCAACCGGAGGTGCCGCCTCATGAACGTGACCACCCTGACAACGCTCGCGCAAGCGAATTTTCCCGAGGCAATGAGCCAGATCACGCTGGCTCACTATCTCGTGATTTCCACCGCCATGTTCACCATCGGGCTGGTGGGCTTCCTCACGCGTCGCAACCTCATCATCATGTTCCTGTGCACGGAACTCATGTTCCAAGCCGCAGGCATCGCGATGATCGCCTTCGGCCGCTACCACCTGGACCTTTCGGGCCAGAGCTTTGTGGTCTTCGTGCTCACCGTCGCAGCTGCCGAAGCGGCGATGGCTCTGGCACTGGTCGTGCTTCTCTTCCGCCGCAAGGAAAGCCTGAGTGCGGAAGAGTGGAAGGACCTGCAAGGCTGACCTGTTTCCCGGTGGCACGGGCTTTCACCCCGTGCGAGCAACGTCTTACGCGACTCTCTGACTGACCCCGCTCACCCGAGCTTCCAAGAAACCCCCGATGATGCAAGCCCTCAACATCTTCAGTTCCATCGCGGCTCATGCCGTCGCGAGCGAACCTGCCGCTGGCGTTGCCCAAGCCGCGACCCGCACGATCACGCAAGGCGAAACGTGGATGCTCGCCATCCCGTTCCTGCCGTTGCTGGCGTTCGTGCTGATTGCGTTGTGCGCTGCCTTCAAGGTCCGCAGCAAGCTGCCCGCGTTCATCACGGTGGGCTTGCTCGCGCTGAGCTTTGGCGCAGCGTTGACGACGTTCATCCAATACTTCATGGGGCCAGCAGCTGCGCCGATTCTGCACGTTCACGCCTTCGACTGGCTGCACTTCAAAGCCGGTCCCGAAGCCGCCCAAGGCTTCGTCGCCAACTTCGCGTTTTACATCGACTCGCTCACAATTCTGTGGATGCTGTTTGTCACTGGCCTCGCAACGCTCATCGCCCTCTACGCCAGTGAGTACATGAGCCACGACGTAGGCCCTGGCTACTGCCGGTTCTTCGCGGCGTTCAGCTTGTTTGTGTTCAGCATGTCGTGCTTGGTCATGGCTGACAATCTGGTTCTGCTCTTCCTTGGCTGGGAAGGCGTGGGTTTGTGCTCGTATTTGCTGATTGGTTACTTCTATAAGAAGGCCCCGGCTGTTGCCGCCGCCAAGAAGGCCTTCATCATGAACCGCATCGGCGACCTTGGTCTGCTGATGGGCATCTTCAGCATCTACACGGCGTTCGGCACCGTTGAGTACGCCAAGATTTTCGAGTTCTTCCGCTCAGGCGTTGATGCAACCGGCAACCAAATCGGCTCCAGCACCTGGATCACGATCATCATCCCGCTGCTCTTCACCATCGGCGCCTTCGGCAAGTCCGCTCAGGTCTTCCTGTACACGTGGCTTCCCGACGCCATGGAAGGCCCCACGCCGGTTAGCGCCCTCATCCACGCTGCGACGATGGTGACGGCGGGCGTCTTCCTGATTGCCCGCATGATGCCGTTGTATCAGGCCGATCCGAACCTGCTCATCCTGAGCATCGTTGCATGGAGCGGCGCCATCACCGCACTGTGGTCGGCGACCATCGAAATGGCCATCTTCGACATCAAGCGAGTGATGGGTTACTCAACCATCAGCCAACTTGGTTTCATGTTCGCCGGTCTGGGCGTCCTCACGCCCGAGGGCAGCGCCTTCCACGTCTTCACGCACGCCTTCTTCAAAGCCACGCTCTTCCTGGGTGTCGGTGCCGTCATGCACGGCTTTGGCGGCCAGCTTGACCTGCGTCGCCTTAGCGGCGTGGGCTGGATGAAGGGCTTTGGCCTCGTCGCCGCCGCCGTCTTCATTGGCTCCATCAACCTCGCAGGCTTCCCCTTCACCGCAGGCTTCTTCAGCAAGGACATGATCCTCGCCGAAGCGTTCGCCAGGCCAGAAGGCCAGATCGCTGGCAGCCAAGCGGTTGCGTGGATTCTGCTCATCACCGCAGGCATGACGGCTTATTACACGTTCCGCTCGTTCTTCCGCGTGTACGTCGGTCCCAAGCAGTTCGTGCCGGGTGACGATGCCGAATTGGTTGATCTGGGCCGCCACCCCAAGGGCGTGAGCCTTGATGCGTGGCACAAGGAACATGGGCATGGCCATGGGCACGGGCATGAACACGAGCACAACGATCACGCACATCGCCACGGCTCGTACGGCGGCGTGGGTGATGCCCGCGCACACGGTCGCCAGGATTTTGATCCAAGCACCGAAGAATTTGACCCGCACCCACCCGGCTTCGCGATGAAGTTCGCCATCGCCGCGTGCGCAATTCTCACGATTGCCGCCGCGGGCCTCTACTTTGTCTCACCAGCGATTGGCGAAGGTGGCGGATGGGCCGCAGGCATGGTTCGGCAGAGTTCCGCAGTTGTGAGTGCAGAAGTTCTCTCAGGTCACACCTCGGGAACCGACGAAGGCCACGCCCATGGCACGTTCTTGGGTATGGACCCGCACCACGTGATGTACTACGTCAGTGCGGGCGTTGGTTTCATCGGCGTGCTAATTGCAGCCTTCTTGCACGGTCCCAAGGGCTGGCAGGGGCTGTTCCTGGGCGTTCGTCAATCCTGTGATGTCGCGCCGCGAGCCGACAAACTCGCGAATGCTTTTGGCCCGTTGACCACCGCCGCTCGCAACAAGTACTACGTCGACGAAATCTACGACGCTCTCATCACCCGGCCGCTCTGGGTGCTCAGCCACATCTTCCATCTCTTTGATCAATACGTTGTGGACGGATTGGTCAATCTCATCGGTGCCCTGCCACGGTTCTTTGGCAAGGCTCTTCGTCCTATTCAAAGCGGCGAGATGCACGGTTACGCAGTCGGCATGGCCGGCGGCGTGGCGGTGTTGCTCATCCTTGTTGTTCTGCTCGTCGGCTGATTCCTCACGAACATCACGCACGCCAGGCGTGCAAGTCCTCTCAAGAGAAACGCATGATCCTCTTTGCCCTCATGCTCATTCCGCTGGTCTTCGCGATGCTCGTCGTGATTTCGCCTGCGGCGCAAGCCAAGACCATCGCCACGGTGGGCTCGTTCGTGTCGCTCGCCGGCGCGATCTACGCCGCCATGCAGTTTGATCCTGCATCAGCCGCGACATTCCAACTCGCCAAGACGGTGGATTGGATTCCGCAACTCGGCATCTCGCTCAGCGTTGGTGTTGACAGCATCGCGCTCCTGCTGGTGCTGCTGACAGCACTGCTTGGTCCCATCTGCGTCATCGCCAGTTACACGGCTATCACGCAGCGACTTCGCACGTATTACGCGTGGCTGCTGGTGCTGCAAGCTGCAATGACAGGCGTCTTCTGCGCCCGCGACTTGCTGGTCTTCTACACCTGCTTCGAGTTCACGTTGGTGCCCATGTTCATTCTCATCAGCCTCTACGGCAGCACCAACCGCAAACGTGCCAGCATCAAGTTCTTCTTGTACACCTTTACCGGCAGCGTCATCGCTCTCGCGGGTCTGGTGTACATCGCGTATCAGCACACGCAGCTTACCCCAGGCTCGCCTTGGACCTTCGACATCAGCACACTCGCTGAAACCGCTCGCAGCCTGCCCCTTGCAACGCAAAGCTGGCTGCTGCTGGCCCTCATGGCTGGCTTTGCCGTCAAGATTCCCCTCTTCCCCGTTCACACATGGCTGCCTCTGGCGCACACCGAAGCACCGACGGCGGGCTCAGTCGTCCTCGCAGGCGTGTTGCTCAAACTTGGTACGTATGCCGTCTATCGCTTCGTCTTGCCCTTCGTGCCGCAAGCCGTGGTTGAGTACGCGCCGCTACTCGCCATCCTCTGCATCATCGGCATCATCTACGGCGGGCTCATCTGCTGGGTGCAGACCGACGTCAAGAAGCTCGTCGCGTATTCATCCGTCGCCCACCTTGGCTTCTGCATGCTGGGCATGTTCGCCCTCAACAACACGGGCATCTCGGGCAGCATCCTCTACATGATCAACCACGGTCTCTCCACCGGCGCGTTGTTCTTGCTCATCGGCATGGTCTACGAACGCTACCACACCCGCAGCATGAAAGAGCTTGGCGGCCTTGGTGCCAAGATGCCTGTCTGGTCAACCTTCATGGTCTTCTTCGTCATGGCCAGCGTGGGCCTGCCGGGCCTCAACGGCTTCGTCAGCGAATTCATGTGCATGATGGGTGCGTTCCAAGCCAGCGACGCATGGGGCAGCGGCATCTGGGGCAGCCTGGGTCATCGCCCCATCGGCGCAACTGCCGGCAACCTCGGCCCCTGGTTCGGCATCATCGCCGGCACGGGCGTCATCATCGCCGCGATGTACCTGCTCTATATGACAGGCAACGTCGTATGGGGCAAACTCAAACTGCCCGACCACGGTCATGATCACGCACACGGCAGCGACGATCACGCCAGCAAATTGCCCACCGACCTCAGCACCCGCGAGATCAGCATCCTGGTTCCGCTCGCCGCGTTGTGCATCTTGCTGGGCGTCTATCCCAAGCCCATCCTTTCGCTCATCGAGCAACCGGTTCAAGAGACCGTGCTGGTCGTCAACGAAACCGGCCGCGTCAACCTGCCCGTCAAGCCCATCGAATCCGACACCAAGCCTCACGCTCCCATCGCTGACGCTCCCGCCGAGCCTGCTGCTCGCGTGGTGAGCGCGGAGAACGCCCAATGACTGATCGTCTCGCATTTCTCTGGCCCGAGATTGCTCTCTTCGTCACGACATGCATCGTGATGATCGTGGGCCTCTCCAAGAGCCTCGCCGTGCGCAAGTCCACGGGCGTCATCGCTGGCGTTGGCGTGCTCGTCGCGTTGTACCTTGCTGCCGTCAGCACGCCCCACACGAGCGGCCCCGCAGTGTGCCCGCTCACCCACATTCACTTTGCGCCCCAGCTTACCGCAAGCATGGGCCAAGTGCTGCTGCCCGACATGGTCCCCTTCACCAAGTGCCTCATCGCCGCGGTCGGCTTCATGCTGCTGTTGGTGCTTGCCGGAACGGTTGATCGCAACGAAGAAGCCCAAATCGCCAGCGGCAAACGCATCTATGACCCGCTCCGCGCCAACCGCGCCGAGTTCTACGCCTTCTACCTCTTCAGCCTTACAGGCCTCATGCTCACCGCGAGTGCCGATGATCTCATCTGGCTCTTCCTCGCGCTCGAACTGACCAGCCTTCCCACCTACATCATGGTCGCCATGAGCACCTCACGCAACCAATCGCGCGAAGCGGGCGTCAAGTACTTCTTCCTCGGCGCGTTGGGTGCCGCCATCTTCCTTTACGGCTTTGCCCTCATCTACGGCGGCACGGGCGAAACCAAGCTCAACGACATCGCCGCTGTCATCCATGCCCAAGGCATCAACAGCCTCACCATGGTCGGCGCAATCCTCGCGATCTTCGGTTTTGCCTTCAAGATCGCCGCTGTGCCCATGCACTTCTACACGGCTGATGTCTACCAAGGATCAGCTTCGCAAGTCAGCGCGTTCCTTGCATTCGTCCCCAAGACCGCTGGCTTTATCGCCATTCTGCTGCTCTGTGCAACGCTGGGCTGGGCCTACAACCCGGGCGAAGGCGTGGGCGGCTCCATCGGTTTCACCGCCGTTGTCACGCAAGTTGAAGGCGCAACACGACTGCCCGAGCCTGTGCGTCTGCTGCTTTGGGTCATGGCCGCCATGACCATGACCATCGGCAACATCTTCGCGATTCTGCAAACCAGCGTCAAGCGCACGCTCGCGTACTCCAGCATCGCACACAGCGGATACATGCTCGTGGGCGTCATCGCGGGTCCGTTCAATGGTGACAGCAGCAACGCCTTCACCAACAACGGCGTGAGCGCCGTCTTGTTCTACCTGCTCAGCTACGGCGTCATGAATCTCGGCGCCTTCGCCGCTCTCGCGATGATCGAGCGCACCGCCAAAGCCGACGGCGAAGTTCGCGAAATCGATCACTTCGACGACCTCCGCGGCTTGTGCAAGGTGCACCCCATTGCTGGCTGGACGCTGGTCATCAGCAGCCTCAGCTTGCTCGGGTTGCCGCCGCTCCTGGGCTTCTTCGGCAAGCTCCCGCTCTTCACCAGCGGCATCGCAGCCGGAGAAATCGTCCTAGTTGTGATACTGGGCATCAACAGCGCCATCGCCGCGTTCTACTACCTGCGCATGGCCTTCTTGCCCCTGACCGACACACGCGACGCGACGATTGAGCAAACCACCGAAGCACCGTTCGTTGGTCGCAAACTGGCAGGCCTGCTCAGCGCGGGCGGCGTCATCGTGTTGGCAATTGCGGCAAGCGCAGTGATCGATCAAGTGAAGCAAGCGGGCACGGTGCAAACGTGGAACCCCACGCGAGCCATCAAGCCTGCGCCAGCTCCGCACGGACACGATCACGCAGCTTTGGAACTGTCGCCTGAGTCGGTCGCGGCAGCAGGTGGCGTGACCAGCGGCGCGGCGAAAGACGAGCGCTGAGCCGCTGTCGCTCGCGTGAGCGGATTGAAACGAGTTTCGTTTAGATCATCAGCACTCGCGGCCAGTCGTGACCGCGAGTTTTTGCTTTGGGTTTTCATGGCATTTCCTAGTGGCAGTTTGCGCAGTTGCACAAACGCGCCCGCACTCGCAAGAGCAATCATGCAAACCAGCCACACGGGCCAAGCCACGCTCGGGCCGCCAAGCTGAGCTGCCGCAGCACTCGCCGATGTTGTCAGCAGCATTGCCCCCAGCGACGCACTGACAATGCACACAGCCTTGCGGTGATACTCCATGCACACCACCATCGCGCCGATGCCAACCGCCAGAGCAAGCACCACGCACACGCTGAGCCGGCCCCAAGGCACCGTAAACGCAGGCATATCAAGCGAAGTGCCCGCAAAAACACTGCCGGGATCAAGCACCATGCTCGACGGCACACCTGTTTCATCAGCCGATGTGATCTGCAGACTCTTGCTTGATTGCTTTTCATCCTTGCTGCGAATCACCACGTGACGCTTGCCGTTTTGCGTGGTCGTCGCTTGCACATCCAGCCCGCTGCGCGTCGTCTTGATGTTGGTCTCGATGCGTTTGAGCAGACCTTCGTCGTGTTGTGCAGTTTGTATTGCCGGCTTGGCAGTTTCTGCAGGCTTTGCGGTCGCCACTGGTTTCTGCATCTCCGTTGCAAGTTGCAACATCTTCTCATGATCGCCCGACGCCTGTGCGGCTTGCAACTGCTGCAGTGTTCCCTTGGCTTGGTCGAGTTGGTTGAGTTGCTTCGTCACCGACTCGAGTTTGTCCAAGCCGGGCACTGCACTCGCAACGCCGGGCATCGCCGACATGTCCATCGCCGGCAGTTTGGGCAAGTCAATCAGCAGCCCTACGCACACGCAGAAAGTCGCGAATCCCGAAATCGCGCCCGTCAGCAGCGCAGTGGTGAACTTGAAAAGCAAAACAGCGATCGCGATACCCGCCGCCGCACCAAGCACGCCGCCGATGATGCTGACGGTCATGCCACCTTGCAACTGGGCAAGCCCCAAGCCCAGCACTGCGCCCATCACCAAGCCGCCCAGTCCAACGCTTGCGCGCAGAACTTTCGTGCCCCAAAGCCACAACGCGAGTCCGGAGACTGCAAATGGCAAAAGCAACAGCAGTCCGATGAGACCGCCTCCGCCTTGGAGATTGGAGAGTATCTGCTGCGCGCCGGCCGCATCCATACGGTGAAGGGTCGGAAATGCCGAGCCTTGAGTCGTGAGTTTTCGAGTAGCTGGCCCAAACTGATGGTAGTTTGGGCTGCATCCCCCGCAATGTTGTTAGACGATTGACCGATAAACACATCATGTCCCGCAAGCCCACTTCCAAGGCCACTTCCGGACCAGCCTCCAAGCCGGCGAGTAACCCTCGCTCGCCGCGATCTGCAAACCCAGCCAAGTCGAGTTGGTCCAAACCCAAGCAGGCGAAAGCCGTCTCGCTCATTGACATTCGTGATGCGATCACTTCGCTTGATGAGCAACTCGTGCAACTGCTCAACGCTCGCGCGAGTCTGGTGGTGCAAGTGGGGAGCTTGAAGCGTGCCCAAGGTTTGCCGACGTATGCCCCGCATCGCGAAGCGCAGGTGCTTGATCGCGTGCTGGGATTGAGCAAAGGCCCGCTACCGCAGCGCACGCTTGAGGCGATGTATCGCGAACTGATGTCAGGCTCATTCACGCTGCAACAGCCAGTTCGCGTGGGATTTTTGGGGCCCGAAGGCTCGTATTCGCATCTCGCGACCATCAAGCATTTCGGCTCGTCAGTCGCGATGGAAAACCTGCACGACATCACCAGCGTCTTCAGCGAAGTTGCCCGCCAGCACATCGACTTTGGCATGGCGCCAATCGAAAACACCATCGGCGGCGGCATCGTTGAAACGCTCGATGCCTTTCGCGACATGGTGCTGCACGAGGGCAAGCGCGACATCACGATTTGTGCTGAGGTGCAACTCGCGATCCGGCACGCGTTGCTGTGCAACGGCGAGCCCAAGGCAATCGCTCGCATTTACTCCAAGCCCGAGGTCTTCACGCAGTGCCGAAGCTGGCTCGCAAGAAGTTTCCCGAATGCACAGCTTATCCCCACGCCCAGCAGCAGCAAGGCCGCCGAGATGGTTCGCGACTTGACAGCGCAAGCCGTGCGCGACAGAAAAACCGTGGATGCCGCAGCTGTCGGATCTGAACTCGCCGGTCGGTTGTACGGCTTACACCCGCTGTTTCATGGCATCGAGGATGTTCCCGGAAACGTGACGCGATTTGTAGTTCTCGGGCGTGCGCCAACGCCCGCCAGCGGCGACGACAAAACCAGCCTGATGTTTGACCTTGCCGACAAACCCGGCGCGTTAGCCCATGTTTTGCAGGCGTTTGCGAAGCAGCAGATCAATCTGACGCACATCGAAAAGCGGCCAAGTGGTCGCAAGAACTGGACTTACACATTCTTGGTCGATGCGTTGGGCCATCGTGATGACGCGACCATGGCCGCGGCGCTGGCGGATGCGAAGCATCAGTGCAAGGACTTGGTGGTGCTGGGAAGTTATCCGCGGAGCAAGCGGGTTTTGTGAGGTCGTCGCAACTGGAGCGGCTGCAATGCGGATAGTGGGGGCCTGTGGCGCGAAAAGTGCGCGCAATGCGTGACTGTCCGCCACGGACAAAAAGCTGGATGAATCGCACGCAACGAGAGTTGTGCAAAGCGAGAAAATCTGGTAAACTACATGCGTCAGCCGCGTCCCCCGACGTTGCTGGCGCAAGCACGAAGCGGAAGTCGGAGCGAGCGCTCCGCCCGCACACCGCGATACGCCGGCCGCGACTTGCTTTCGTGCAGGTTGCAGGAGCCGAGAGCGATCGCGAGAGACGCAGCCCATGCGGAAGACGTTCAAGTGAGCATCGGTTTGGTTTTTGCCACCCATGCCGCTGGCGTTGAAGCCGGAGGGTGGCTACGTTGTGTGCCCGCGCCGTGTTATTTTCGGCTGGGGTTTTCCTGCGCGAGCTGTTTGCGTAGGAACGCAGTGGCCAAAGTGATGTGTGAAGCGGAGCTTCACGCGTGACGGTCGGAAAGTTCGCAGGACGCAATCGGCTGGAGCGAGCACCGCTTCAAGCCCAGAAAGGTCAGAGGAGTGCCCATGGGTCTGTTCAACCGCAACACTGGCAACCTGATCAACCTCAACGCTGACAACAGCTCAACCGTGGCGCAGCGCCTCATGAAGGCGGCGGGCCGGTTGCTGGGGTCTGGCTCAGACAATGGCGAGAAGGTCGAGCAACTCGAGAAGCGGGAATTGCTGTTCACGCTCACCGTGTCGGCAGATCAGGTGGACCCGGCGACGGGCCTTGGCACGGTGCGGACGTTTGTGCACTACGCGCTGCCTCGGCTGTTTGATGATAATGAGTATCAGCCAGTGGACCCCACTGACGTGACGGAAGACTTCAACGATGAAGGCTTCGGCTTGGTGGGCAACGGCCAGTTGCTGCTGCAGTCCAACATTCAAGTGCAGCACAACATCGTTCCAGGGGCAGACATTCAGGTGCTCGGTGTTCCGCCGGTTGCGGAGACGCAGGAGCGATTCCTGCGAATTGATCTCAACCAAGTCAATGAGCGGTTTGAGTTTACGCCTCGTGCAGTCGATACGACGACTGGTGCTCCGACCGCTAGGCTGAGTGCCGACACGGTGCAGTTCTCGTTGCGTCAGGATGCGTTCAGCGCCGGTGATTCGTCGGGCATAGACACCAACACGACCGTTGTTGAACTTATCTTGAACGATGTGGTCGTGCAGACGTTCACGGGCGCAGGATTGCGACGTTTGTTCTTCACGCCAGCTGACGCCAATGTTCCTAATGCGCAGGGAACGAACGCGAATCGTGGTGTGGGCACGATTGTCATTAACCGTTTCAATTTGAATGGCGACCCGATCTTTGATGCGTTTGACACGGTTCGAGTTCGTTCAACGGGTAATTTCTCGCTTGGCGATCCATCGGCGTTCAACCTCGACAACTTGGTCTTTGGCATCACGGGCGGACGGTTCAATGCCGCCGCAGACGAGCAAGAATTTGGTTTTACCGCCGTCCTGTCCGGACCGGTTGGAGCATCGGCGACTTTCACCGATCTTCTCGGTAGGCCCATGATTGCGAGCACGTTCCTCGGGATTCCAGTGGGTGGGAACGTGAGCGGGTTTGACCCCAACGACGACGGTGTCGTGGATCGCAATTTTGGCTTGCGAGATATCCGGTTGAATGGTGTCGATATCCGTTCGAGCTTTACGCTCTGGGGCGGCACCTGGGCGGCAGCAACGGAGCGCTCGCCTGATGCGGACTTCTTCTCCGGTAGTGCAAATTTCACCATCACGGACTCAACGGTGGGTCTGTATGACGATTTTGAGGCTCTGGGTTTTGGGTACGTCGCGGTCGCAACGCAGAACAACGTTGAAATCGGCGGCCTGCCTCCTGGCGCGGGATCGGTCGTCATTGGAAGTCCGTTCGTTGGCTCGGGCATCGCTGGCCCGGCCTTCCCCGGTAGCCTGGTTCTTGACCCAGTGACGAACGCCGCGAACACGAACTTCAACCGCACGAACCAAGGGATTTTTGTTCCAAACGGGCAGAGCATCGGTAGCGTGAACATTCACGGCATTCTGCACGGCAGTTCGCAGTTCACGGGCGCGATTGATCGGCTGTCGGTTGGCTACCTCGCGGGCTCGGTCAACATCGAAGGTGATGCCGGTCAGGTGTACCTGAGCAGTGATGCAGGCATGTGGCAAGTGGAGGCTGATTTCCCCAGCGGCCAAGCGGGGACAGCATTCACGACCGCGGGCGACTTGTCGGTTGGTCGCACGCTGGGCGATCTGTCGATTGCAGGACGCAGCCAATTGAACGTGACGGTGCTTGGTGACGTCAACTCGCCGGCGACCCGGCCGCCCACTGATTCGTTTAACTACTTCGAACGCGAGAGCGTTCGTGGCTTTGGCGAGCAGACGGATGCGATTACGATTGCTCGCGACAATATCTTCACGCGGAACTTGATCGCCGCGCCGGCGGTCATGGGCGATCCCGTGGTGTTCGGACAGGTTGGGCTTGCGATTACGCCGAGCGTTGCTGGCCAAGCGAGTCAAGCGGCGGTGTGGGGCGCAAGTTACTACCGCAACGACACGATTTCGTCGAGCGAGATTGTCAACCGCGGCGGCACGGGCGTGCGCATTCGCGGGACGCTCTCGGGCGCGAGCCCGGTGCTGGGTGAAGACAGCGCGGACGTGTACGCGTTCATCGCCGATGGCTCAACGGAAGTTGTGATTCAAGCTGCGCGGCAGGGTCAATCGCAGTACATGCGTGTGGTCAATCAGTTTGGACAAACGATCGCCGCGACGCAGCAGGCACGGTTTGATGAAGAAGACCGCCGGTTCAAGGCGAGCGAGATTCGGTTCACGCCGCAAGAGGGACCTGGGGTTTACTACCTTGTTGTGACGGATGCGGAACTGGGTGATGCAGGTACGAACGAGTATGGCTACTCGATTGTGATGACCGGCCTTGTACCGACGACGTTTGGTTCGTATCGCACGGGCGGCGGCTCGGGCCTGTTTGCCGACAGCGGAAGCAACACGGTTTCGGTTTTGTCGGGTAACTTGGGCACCATTCGCGTGGGTATGGGTGTGGGCGATGCGGGTGGTAACGACTCTGATCCGACCGCAGTTTTCAACCCGGGTACGGATGCGACAGTTGATATTTCACTGTCGTTCCAAGGTGGTACGTTCGTTGTTGCAGACGGCAACTTGTACAACCTGACGGCGGGTGGTGATATCGGTTCGCCGCGAGACTTGGGCGGCGGCGGCGGTATTACGAACGCGTTGACGGTGTCGGTGAACGGTGACTTGGGTTCGCTATACACGGGCGTAAGTCCCGTGGTGGGCGGCTCGGTGAATGAAGGCGACGTTACCGACTTGTTCTTGACTGTTGGCGGGCGGGTGGGTGCGATTTTCATCAGCGGCGGCGTTGGGGTTGATCAAGACCGCGTCGCGCCCAATGGTGATCCTCGCGCGAGAGTGGATTCGGGCCTTGTGCTCCGGACGGGTACGAACGGCGGCCCGGGCGATATTGGCATTCTTCGTGTGGGCTGGCACTGGGCAACGACGGGTAGCTCGATTACGACGAGCAACTTCTCATCGGTTGGCGCGATTCTGGTGTCTCAAGATGCGTATGAAGACGCAGCGGAAACGCGCGTTGGTTTCTACCCACGGCCTCTAGCGATCACGACAGGATTTGGTAGCGACGTGCGGTTCTTTGATGTGCCGCAACTGGACGCGGAGAACTCAGACAACAACGATTTCATTCCGCTGATTGGCGCGGGTGCCATCGAGTTGATTGATGATGCTGGTGGCCGGGTGTTCATCTCGGTTTCAGGCGCCGAAGGCCTTGGCGTTGTTGGGCGTGTCCGCGTGAACGCGGTGAACGGCAGCCAAGGAAGCATGATCGGCGCGATTGAAGTTGACGACCTTCAGGGCTTTGACCTGAACATTCGCAGCGATGCGCCGGCGGGCAGTGGTCGGATCGGGATCGGTCGCATTACGGTTCGTGGCGCGGCTGCTGGATCGCAGATCAACATTCAAGGGTCGGCGGAAGTTGACGTGTATCGCATCGACGTCTTTGGTGACCTTGACGAAGTGAGCAACACGACGGTGAACGGCGATTTGGTCGCGGTCGACGCGGAGTTGTTGGATCGCCTGGTGGTTGCGGGGAATTTGGGAATCACCCAGATCAATGCGTGGGGACCTCGCACTATTGCGCCGTTCGTTGGCGTGAACGGGGAATTGGGTACTGATGTGCGCGGGCCTGTGGGCTGGGTTGCTGACGCCTCGATGATTGACGACGATTTTGGTGGGGGCACCTACCGCCCTGTGAACTCTGACGCGCGAGCGGCTGGCGATGCGTTCCTTGACGACTTGGGAAGCCCCCTGGATGGTCGGCTTGCTGGTTTGGTTGTTCGCGATGGCTTCGTGACCAACATTGCCGTGGGCGGGTCAGTGCAGAACGTCATTTTGCAAGGCGATGGCACCGCGGCGACAGGCGGGGGTGATGGCACGCCTCAGTTTGCGACTGGAACGATCGTTGATCTTCGTGCTAACAGCGACGGGGTTCGAGCGGCGGGCGGCTTTGATGGCATTTTGGGCACGGTGTACGCGTACAACGTCAACACGATCAACATTGGTGATGGCATAGCACGGCGTGGCGCAAGCCCGATGGGTGTGCCCGGCGTGTTTGCGCAGAACAACATCACGACGGTGACAACGACCCAGAGTGTCGGGTTGCCTGGTGCGACTGCTGCTCCGCGAACGTTTGTTGGCGGCGTGATTGCGGCGAGCAATATTCTGCCAGAACGGCCGCTGCCCGAAGATCCTGATGGCATCAACGCTATCGAACTGCCTGGTGCGTTGTTTGATGGCGCGTACATCGGTACAGGCCAGCTTGACAAGTTCTGGACCAGCTTCCTGTACGGTGAAGAGCGGCTGACTCGTGGAGATATCAATCAGTTCAATATCGCGGGCGGAACGCTTGCTCGCACCGAAATCGACGCGGTGGATATTCGCACGCTGAATATCGCTGGCGGGACGTTTGATTCTTCGTACGTCTCGGCGACTGATGACATCGAAACGGTCACTGCGGCCAACTACCGCAACAGTTCGGCACTTGGACAGCCTGGTGAGTTCCTGCCCAACACGATCATCGCGGCAGGCAATATCGATCAGATCAGCGCGACGGAAGACATGACTGACTTGCGCATTAAGGCCAGCGGCGAGCTTCGCCGGGGCATTGATGCTCGTGATATGACGCGTGTCAACGTCGGCATCAACAACAAGTTGACGGCACTCACGGCTCGTCGCGACCTGAAGGGAAGCACGATTGAGACTGGCCGACTTGAAACCTTGTCGGCAGGACGCAACATCTCCAGCACGACCATTAACAGTGCTGGCCTGATTCAGAGCCTGACGGCAGGCAGCCAGATTCGCAACACGACGATCCAGTCCACTGGTCCTGACGGCGCGATTACGGCGATTGCCGCTCCGGCGGGCATCAGCGGCACGGTTCGCAGTAACGGCTCCATTGGCACGATTACTTCAACGACGGGTGATATCGATATCAGTCTCACGACGATTCGTCGTGATGGCAATGTCGGCACGATTACCGCTGGGCGTGATCTGGCGCTGAAGGGTGAAGTGCAGGGCAATGTGGCGGCGCTGGTTGCTGGTCGCAACGTCGGTCAGCGGCTTGATCCCGGTGCTCTTGTGGTTCGCGGCACGGTCGCGGCGATCACAGCCCCGAACGGCACGCTGTACAACGACATTCGCGCGGGTGAAGGCGTTACGGCCGTCACGCTGGGTGGTGCAACGAACAAGCCTACGGCAGATGAAGTTGGTCGCGGCTCGATCATCTCGTTCCGCGCCATCGGCACGGTTGCCATTGCGGGTGACTTTGGTGGCGACATCATCAGCTACTCGGGCGGTATTGGAACTGTCACCATCACGAACGGTTCATTGCTCCCGGGTCGCAGCATCTCGGCCTTCTCTGGCAGCATTCAGGGCGTCACCATCACGGGCGGCAGCTTGTTTGGCAACGTCTACGCCGATCTTGACATCGTCGCGCTGAGCGTGACGGACATCGCAACTGGCGGCGGCATCATTCCGATTGTTTCGCCACGCTTTGGCGATGTGGGCGTGAACCCCAACCGTTCGCAGAACACTGTTGTTGACGCGCGGCGCAATGAGTTGCCCGCTGGTGTCAGCGCTGGTCCTGGCTTTAGCGGTTCGCTGGTGCAGGCTGGCCGCGACATTCTGACGGTCAACGTGTCGGGCGGCGTGTACGAATCGGGCTTTGCGGCTGGTCGCAACGTCGGTATCATCACCATCGGTGGTGTGGTTGCCAACAACAGCGACTTTGGCTTCAAGGGCAGTTTCTTCACGGCTGGTGATCGCCTGGGTGCACTCAACGTCACTGGCGGCATCAACGATGCGTTGATCATCGGTGGTCTTAGCAACCTCGGCGCCGACAAGCGGCCCGGTGGCATCGACGCGAACGCGGACACGATGAAGAGCGGCGTGATCGGCACGATTACGTCACCATTCACCAACTGGGTGACGGTGGTGGCTGGTGTTGACGCAGGTGCGAACGGCATCTACGGCGATGATGTGTTCACGGCGTTCTTTGATGAGTCGCTGGATGACCGCAACGCTCTTGGTACCTCGACGCTTGAGAATTTCGCGGTTGGACCGGATCGCAACAACACGCAGTATCGCTTTGAGGCATATGGCGTGGGTGGCACGAGCACGGTTCCGCAATCCGCGATCTTGCCGGCCTTCGGCACTGTCAGTGTGCCGCCCGGTAGCGGTGGGTTCACGGGTTCACGCTCGTTCAACGTTGGTTCAGCCAGCTACACGATCAACCTGGCTGGCGGCGGTACCGCGTACTTCAATACCGGCACACGCACCATCACGCTTGACGGCACGACGGCGACCAGCACGCTGGCTATCACGAGCAGCAACGGTTCGCTCGAAGACCTGAACATCACGACGACGAATAACGCGCGTCTTGCTTCGCTTACGTTCAACAGCCGAGTTGTTGGCGGCGGCAGCATGACGATCGACGGCGGCGTGGGGGCATTGAGCTTCACGCAGACTGGCGGCATCACCGCAAGCGGCGTGACGCGTCGGCCCACGCTCAACATCGGCGGCGATGTGACCACGCTCACGGCTGGCAGCATCACGGACGGGTTCATCACGGCGAATAGCTTCGGCACCGTGACGCTCACTGGTGACTTTGGCTCGACCGCGGCGAACGACGTGTCGCTCACGTCGCTCACGGGCATCGGTGCAGTCACCATCGGCGGCAGCTTGCGTGGCCTCATCAGCAGCGATCGTGAGATTGGTGCGGTGACGGTCGCGTCTCAGACTAACGGTGCATTCGTGCGTGCGGGCGGCTCGATTGTGAGCTTCGCGACGGCAGGTGTGATGCGGCAGTCGACCATCAGTGCGGGCTTCAACATTGGACCTGTGACGGTTGGTGGCGAAATGTTTGACAGTGCCATCGCGGCGGGTGCAGACCTTGGCCGAGATGGCTTCTTTGATGGCACGGGCCTGAACGCTGACTCACTGCGTACCGGCAACATTGGTGCGGTCAGCATCGGTGGTAACTTCTCTGAGTCAGACATCACTGCAGGCTACCTGCGCGGTGCTGACAAGTTCTTCGGCACGGTTGATGATCGCATCGCCAGCGGCCGCGGAAACATTGCCAGTGTGCGCATCGCTGGTACGCAAGTGGGCAGCGGTCGCTCGTCGGAAAGTTACCGCATTGCAAGCAACGGCACGATTGGAAATGTGACGATTGCGGGTCAGACCAGTCCAGGTTCTGTTGGAAACTACTCGCTTGAAACTCGTGAGATCATTCCTGCCGCTGCTCAGGTGACGGACTTGAGTTTGAGTGTGTCGGCGAATGTTTCGACGGCCGTTGTGACCTTCAACCAGCCGATGGATGCGGCCTCGCTCACAAGTGCCATCACGGTGAGTGAGATTCGTGGCACAAGCGGTGAAATCGAAGTTCGCTTGGTTCGTGGAACAGACTTCACACTGGCGTACGACGATCGCACCAACCAGTTGCGCGTGACTTTCAATCGCAACGTGACATCAAAGAACTTGCCGCAACTGCCCGGCGAACCTGGTCCGGGGCTGTACCGCATCGCGTTCGATCAGGACGTTGTTTCGGCGAGGTTGGCAGGTGCGCGTATTGATGGAAACACCGATGGTCTGGTCGGGGTGGGTGATGACTACTTGGGCGAGTTGGTGGTTGGCGATGCGGGCGACAAGCTGAATGCCGTGACGTCGATCGCGCCAAATGGCTCTCGCAAGGATTTCTACGGGCCCATTAATCTCAACGTGTTGTTTGACAGCAATCTGACGCCGGATGGCTTGCCTGATCCGAACCAGACGTTCGTTGTTCGCGGATTTATCGGCGATCACCCCGATCATGACAGCACCAACTTCCGCGTGCAGGGCGATGTTGATTTGTATCGCTTGACGTTGCAGGCTGGCCAGATTCTGAGAATCGGAGCGTTGCAAGGTAGTGCGCAGCGTGCGAACGTTGATGTCATCACAACCACTGCGGGCGGTGCTGCTCAGGCGTTGCCGGTTGCTTCGATTACCGACACCGACTTCTCGCAGGGTTTGGCTTTCCAGATTCTGGCGACTGGTGAGTACATCATCGTCATCGGTGACGGCACCAATGTCGACAATGACGTGATCAACAATCCGTTGTCCACGCCAGGGACGATTGGTGATTACCGCTTCTCGGTGAACATCTTCGATGACGGTGACAGTGGCTTCACGAGCACGTCAGATTCGGGCGACGGCGCGGTCATCGCGGCCTCGCCCACCCCCAGCAACTTTGCCGGTGCAGACGGGGTCTTCGGGAATGCCGATGACTTCTCGGCCATTGATGTTGGCGAATTCAGCTTCACGTTGAACGTCGGCGCTGACGGTGTGTTCAATACGGCGGACGATGTTGTGACGGGACAGAACGTGGAGCGCAATGGAGGAGCGAAGATTGCGACGCAGCGGTTCGGCGATGGACGAATCGTGACGACCGTTGATTCGGCAATCGGCGATGCCGGCTTTGCTGGTACGCCCTCAGTCATCGCGGCAGACGTGGATGTGTACCACCTCAATAGCCGACAGAGCATCGCAGCAGGCAGCAGGCTGCGGGCAACGATCCGCTTGTCGGGTACAGGATCGGACTTGGGTAGCCAAGTTGCGAATCTGGGAAGCAACACGGCCGCGACGGAGACGCAGAACTACAACACGTTCAGCTTCGGCCTGTTTGAGACGACGCAGTCGCAATCGGTTGAAGATGGTGTATTGGTGTTCGCTCCGACTGACTTCCTGCCTTATGCAGGAACACCCAACACCATTCTTGCCAGCAGCGATTTGGTCACTTACGGCTTTGATGCAGAAGGCGACTTCTTCATTGACTTTGTCGCGCCGCCTTCGCAGTTTGATGGTGTTGCGGCTGGGACATTCGCGTTCTATGTGCAAGGTGTTGTCGAGACGGACTACCAGTTGGTCTTCTCCACAGAGGGAACCGTTGAGCGAACGGCACCAGGCCGGCAGAATGTCTTCATTGAAACTGGTGGCGGCTCGTTCAACTGGCTGCAAGCCAGCGGTGCGACGACGACCGTGACACCGTTCAACGTCGGCGTGCTGGGCTTTGCTGGTGCCGTGCAGAACGGTCAGAACATTGCAGACTACGTGCTGGGCAATCTGGTTCAGAATCTCAACAGCCTGTATCAGAATGCGGGCCTGGATGTTGTCTTCTCGACTAATCCCGCGGACTTTGAATTCCAGCAGTTCTCGACGGTTTATCTCACGTCGACGGTTGACCCGACGCGAACGCTCTATGAGTTGTTTGGCGCTCGCAACACACTGCGGTTGCAGGAAGTGTTGGGCAACGGTGCAGCAACGCTTGGCCTTACCCAGCCATTCGGATACTCGCAGCGTTCGGACGCGCTGAACACAGACCGTGAGGATGATGCAGTTGTGTTCGTGCCCAGTTTCTCACTGTCGGGCTTCACTCGTAGCCAGCAGGACGTCGATTCGTTCGTTGATGGGCTCACCGGCGCGGTCGCTCGTCGTGCGGGCGAACTCATGGGAGCGCGGCTCACAGTCAATGACACGACGGGACCCAGCGGTACGGCTATCGATCCGTTCGCGGCAAACTCGGCGGAAGCGCCGGCGACTGGGACGAGTCAGTTTGTCATCGGCAATACATCTCGCCGGTTGTCGGTTTCGGGTGACGGAATCGAAGACACCAACTTCTTCCTTGGTCGCCAGCGTGCTTTGTCGCTGCTGAGCTTGGGTGTTGGCCGTCGATAACTTGGGCCGAGATAGATGTAATTCCCTCAAACCCGCGGGTGCAAGTTCGCGGGTTTTTCTTTGCATTTGCGGCAGGAGTTTGGTAGACTGGCTTCGTGCGACCAGACGCGTTCACACTGATTGAATTGCTGATTGTGATTGCGATCATTGCGATTTTGATCTCGTTGCTGCTGCCTGCGTTGGGGAAGGCGCGGGCGGCGGGGCGGGATGTGGTGTGTCTGTCGGCGCAGCGGCAGGTTGGGACGGCACTCGTGACGTACGCGAATGAGTATCGTGATTGGATTCCGCGCGAGAGCGGGAACAGCGAAGTAGGTGCTCTGCGAGTGCCCAAGGTGCCAGCGTGGTACCGGGCCGATTCGCTGCGGGCGCAGTTCAACTTGTCGTGGGCATTTAATCTTCGACCGTTTCTTGATCCGCGAGCGACGGCGGTTGATGACACGGGCGGCGTGCAGGATCGATTCGCGACGGCACCGTATTACCGCTGCCCGTCACGCAAGCCTGATCAACACAACATTCACTTTGTTGCTAACGGCGTGCGGTTCGTGAGGAGCGGAACATCGGGGACGGTGACGATCAACGAGAATGAGGCCAAGCCACCGATGCGGCTGGTGGGCATCAACTTTCCGGTGCGGACGTTGTATTTGACGGATTTTGCGGACGATCCGGGCAATTTGCGGGCGAACAACTACAACACCACTGCACCCAACGATATGCATCTGAGCATTTTCTACGACATTCGCAGGCTTTCGAACATCAATGGTCCCTCGGCGGGCGGCGATCCGACGTTGTGGATTCGGACGGCGACGAATCGCCACGGCAACGGCGCGAATGCGATGTTCATGGATGGACATGCGTCGCAGACGAAGAACGAGGTGTTGCTGGACCCGAAGACGTGGGATGATTTGGAGTATCGCTGAGTCAGGTTGCGACGGATCGCTTAGCCTTGGTCATGCGAGTGGACGTACAGAACACAGAAGCTCAGATTGATCGTTGCGTACGGTTGGGGCTGCTTTGCATTCCGCGTGAGTATCCACATGCGGCGCAGGGGATGCAGTTGAGCGAAGCGGATGTGCGTACGCCTTCGCAGCATTGGCCGGTTTTCTTTGGTTGCTATGACTGGCACTCTGCGGTGCACAACCATTGGCAGCTGGTGCGGGCACTGCGAGTCAGGCCGCAGGCGGCGTGGGCGAGTGAAGTTGCGGAGTTACTGGTGCGGCAGTTGCAGCCGAGCGCTCTGGCGCAAGAAGCGGCGTTTTTGCGGCGATTTACGACGTTCGAGATGCCTTATGGGGTGGCATGGTTGCACCTGCTTTGTGCGGAGGTGCATGCACTTGCGCAGGCAAGTTCGCCGTGGGCGAAGGTGGCGGCGAGATGGGAGCAGGCACTTGCAGCGTTGCACGAAGTTGCGTGCGCGAATACGTTGGCGTATTGGCGGTCTCTGGTTGTGCCCAATCGCGCGGGTGCACACGCGAACACGGCGTTTGCGGCGGGTTTGATGCTTGATGCGGCGCGGATGCAAACAACGAGTCATGCAGTCGCGACTGAGAGCGAGATAGCTTCGTACTTTGAGAGGCATGTGCGATGGAGCGAGCGAATGTCGGCTCGTTGTGAGCCGCTTGGGTATGACTTTCTTTCGCCGACGCTTTGCGAGGCGGATTTGGCTCGTCGGCTGTTGCCAGCGAGCGAGCTTGCGGTGTGGCTGGGCGAGGCGTGTGGGGATATCAATGAGCTACGGCCGCCGAAGCCTGTGCGACCTGAAGACGGGCAGCAAAGCCACTTTGATGGGCTCAATATCAGTCGGGCGTGGATGCTCGCGAACATCGCGGATGCGTTGCCAGACGGCGATGAACGCGTGGCGAGTCTGCACGAACTTGCACAACTGCACGCGAGCGAAGGCCTGGCGGGCGATTCGCATCAGCATTATTCTGGGCAGCATTGGCTGGGGAGTTTTGCGATGTATTTGCTGACGCGGCCTGCGTGCGCAGGCTCCGTATAGTGCGTCATGCGACGGACGATTCTCATCACCGTGTCATTTCTCGTTGTGTTTTCGCTTGCAGGCTGCTATGAACGCACCACCAAGGCTCGCGGCGTGGGGGCGATGGGTAGATCGGCGCAATCCGGTTATCGCAGCGATACGGCGGCAGACCGGGCAGTTGACTCGATTTTCTCTGACTCTCGCGATTCCAAGCCGAGCCCGAAGAATCCCGGGTCGGCAATGCCCCGTTGACGCAGAATCGCGATTGCATCCCTATCATGTTGCGGTACGAACCGATAGACGATTGGCGCACAATGCGCTTGGAGATTTTCTCTCATGGGCCTTGAAGCAGCACTACCCGTTGATGGCTTTCTGACCACGCAACTTCGTCATGTGATCAACTGGTCGCGGCGGAACAGCTTGTGGCCCATGCCGTTCGCGACGGCGTGCTGCGGCATTGAACTCATGGCAACGGCGTGCTCGCGATATGACCTTGCACGGTTTGGTGCAGAAGTCATGCGGTTTAGTCCACGGCAGGCGGATTTGCTCATCGTCGCGGGACGCATCAGCATCAAGACGCTGCCGGTGCTGCAACGGATCTATGAGCAGATGACTGAGCCCAAGTGGGTTATCAGCATGGGTGCATGCGCTAGCACAGGCGGCGTGTTTGATACGTACGCGGTTGTGCAAGGCTGCGATCAGTTCATTCCCGTGGACGTGTACATTCCCGGCTGCCCGCCTCGTCCGGAGCAATTGATCGAAGGTGTGATGGCGATTCAGCGCATCATTGATCAAGAGGGCATTCCGCCGATGAATGGTGGCAAGCGTCAGCCATTGGGGTTGGTAATGCAACCCACGCACGTGACCAAGCCGCAGCCGGTTGGCGTGACGGTGGGGGGCTGAGTCTCCGGGCAGAACTCATGGGTGCGTGCTCGGATAGAGTGATCGTGCATGAGTGTTGCGCCACCGCGAGAATTGATGCGATGCACGCAGTTGCTGCGTGAGGGCAAACTTGCCGAGTGCAAGGTGAGTCTTATGCAATTGCTCGCTCGCTTTCCGGGTGAGGTGCCGGTGATGCGGGTCGCGGTGCAGTGTTTGGGGGAACTGGGCGAGCATCATGCGGCGTTATATCAGGCGAAGCGATTGCTTGCTATGAATCCGCGTGATGCCGGCATCGTGATGAGTGTTGCGAGATTGCACGCGCGGGTGGGAGAGATGGACCCGGCGCTGCGAGGCATGGATGAAGCGGGGAAACTTGGCCTTGTGGAAGCGATGATTGAAGCTGCGGAGATGCGGCTGGGGAGCGGGCGAGTGGTGGAAGGGCTGCGAACGTTGGAATCGCAGCGGGATTTGATGCGACGAGCTGCTGCGGCGAACGCGAATGCTGCTGCGGTGATCGCGCGGTGTGCGCTGGTGGAGGCGCAGTTGCAACTTGCGCTGGGCGACGTTGCCGCTTGCTTGGCGGCGTGCGAGCGGGTGCAGGCGGCGGAGCCGGATGTAGCGATTGCGATTCGCGCCTTGCAAGCTAACTGCACGAACTACCTGGCTGATGTTTCGATCGCTGATTCGTACGCTGCGCATCGACGATTTGGCGAGGTTGTTGAGGCGATTTATTCGGCGCCCGAGCAGAATGTGGCCGGTGTGGTGCGAGATGCGAATCGTGTGATTCGGATTGGAGTCGTTTCGCCGGATTTGCGCACGCATTCGGTTGCGTGCTTTGCTGAGCCCATGTTGCGGCAGTTGTTCTCGCATCGTGATCAATTTGATGTGTGCGTGTATCACATCGCTGGTGTCGAGGATGAAGTGACGAAGCGATTACGTGCGTTTGCACGCGTGTGGCGACACATGCCGTATCAGGGGCCGGCGGAGATTGCGAGCACCTTTGTTGCGGACGGGGTTGACATTGTCATTGAACTTGCGGGACTCACGAACACGCTTGGCGTGTGTGCTCTTGCGCACAGGCCAGCGCCGATTGCGGTGACTTACGTTGGGTATCCCAACACGTGTGGTACATCGCGGATTGACTATCGGGTCGTGGATTCGATGACGGATCTTGTTGACGCGGAGGGCGGAGCAGACAGGGCGACTGCAGTTGAGCAGTTGGTGCGGATCGATCCTTGCTTCTTGTGCTACTCGCCGCCGGGCGATGCGCCAGATGTCGCCGAGAGAGTTGTCGGGAGCGGCGAGATTGTGTTCGCGAGTTTTAATGCGGTGCAGAAGATCAACAAACCCCTCGCTGAGTTGTGGCGAGATGTGCTGGACGCCACGCCTGGTTCGCGGCTGTTGTTGAAAGCGAATGGTTTGCGCGAAGCGGATGCAGTTACGACGGTGGCGAAGCGGCTTGCGGCGTGGGGGTTGCCCATGGAGCGAGTTGAACTTGTTGGTGCGACGCGCACGCGGGCTGAGCACTTGGCGATGTACGCACAGGTTGACGTTGCGCTCGATACGTATCCATATCACGGGACGACGACGACGTGCGAGGCTTTGTGGATGGGTGTGCCGGTTGTGGTGCTTGCCGGAGACCGGCATGCGTCGCGAGTTGGCATCAGTCTGCTGCAGGCAGTTGGGCGGCGGGAAATGGTCGCACAGACGCGAGCGGAGTATGTGCAGATCGCATCTTCGCTCGCGAAAAACGCAAGCAAACTCCAGAAGATTCGTGCTGACTTGCGGCGAAATGTGAGCGAGTCGCCCTTGTGCGATGAAGTTGCGTTCGGCGAGCGGCTGCGGTCGAACTTGCGAGACATGTGGCGCAATTGGTGTGAGCGGGCGAAAGAGTCGTAAGTCCAACCGAAAGCGCGGCGAAGTTAGCGGCAAACTATCGCTTGGTATCTACAAAACCGAAATGAAGACACCAACATTTAAACGATCGACAAGCCCGTACCAACGTACGGGCTTGTCATTTGGACCGACTGAATGTTCTCTGACTCATCTACGAGTAAAGTGTTCAGCAGTCGCCGCCAGCGAGGGTCGTGAAAAAATCAATCACGTCTTGATCTTCGGGGAACACTTGGTTGTTGTTGAAGTCGATGTCGCAGACGCCTGCGTATGGGCAATCCTCGCCAGCCAAGACGTTGAAGAAATCGATCACGTCTTGGTCTTCCGGGAAAGTACCGTTGCGGTTGAAGTCGATCGAGTCGCACGCCACGCCCGCAGTGCCTGCAAGAATGAAGGCGACATCTTGTGCAGCATCGATGGCGCCGTCAGGCTTGCCGGTATCAAGAACGGGCGTCCACACGCCATCGGCAAACTGCCGAGCATTCCACGCGGCCAGTGTGCGAACACCAACTTGTGTGACGGGGACAACATAGATCGGCGTGTTTGCTGTTGCACCCGCGAACTGCCAATCAAGCCAGTACGTGCCAGGCTGCAAGGTTGTGTTCAACGCAACGTTCACGTTGTAGATTCGCCGAGAAGTATCGGGCGATGTAATCGCCGGACCGACGGTTGTCGTGAAGACCCGGTACGCGTTGGTCACGTCCGCATTGCTGAAACGATTAGTCGTTGTGTCGCCAAACACGACGACGTTGCCGGGCCCACCAGGAATGCCGTTCCAGATTCGCAGCGTCGCGTTCGTCACAGGTGAACTCACGCCGCTGGGCCGATACGCGTAGAACTGCACCGACGTGAGATTCCACGTTTGCCCCGCTGGCACAACAAAGTCGTCGGCGAGTCGAACGCCTGAAGTCGCGTCGGTGGAATCTGCGTGGCAGGCGATGCCCGCGAGTGCATTCCCAAGAAGAGCCGATGAACTGCCTATTTCGCTCCACTGGCTTGCATTGGGCGCGGGCGTGTTGTTGCCGGTTTGGTTGACCAGTGCAAGTGCGGGAATCAGCGGATTGGCTGAACCATTGCTAAAAAGCTGTGCTTGCGAGACCGCGCATACTCCTGTGATTGCAGCCAGCCCAGCAAGACGTACGACGACACGGTTGTTGTTTGCTGTGTTTAGCATGCGAAAACTCCTCGTGGCGTGGGCGTGAAATCAGGGAAGACAGTTGAGAGTTGCGTGTTGCCAGCTCGCTGCGCGACGATTTCAGTCAGAATGTCGCGATAGTCAATCGTGACAGCAAGATCGATGCCTTCGAACAGGTTTGCCGGCGCGAGTCCGGGCCAGTTCGTCAGCACGCGTCCACCTAACACGCATTGGCCGATAACCATCATCGCAGTGCCGTGTCCGTGATCGGTGCCGCGGCTGCCGTTCTCTTGCAAGCGCCGGCCGAATTCCGACATGACGACGATCGTGACGTTGGGTCCGCCGCCAGCGATGACGTCGCGATAAAACGCGCCGATGCTGGTGGCAAGAGTGCTCATCAGCGTTGACATACTGCCTGTGACCGGTGCTTGATTTTCATGTGTGTCCCAGCCGCCCACATCAACCGCGATGGCTTCGACGCCAACTTGAGCACGAATGAGGGCCGCTGCCGACTTGAGCTGCGTGCCCAGTGTGCTGGTCGGATACGTCGCACCGTTGGCGGGGGCATAACCAGCGAAGTTGATCGCATCGAGCACGGTGATGGTCTGCAACGTCGACGCCGCCGTGGCTTTGAGCGGATCGGTCGTCAGGTTGTACATATCGCTGATGCTGCTGCGCCGAGCCGAGAGCGTGGACGTGCTGCCTTGAATGCCGAATGTGTCGAGGTTGCTGATAGGCAGCGTGTTGGGGCCACCCACCAGTTGCTGCGGCATGCCACTGCTGATTGCAACGCCACGCAGGGCACTGCCAGGCACCATCGCATCGACACTATCGAGGTGTCGTCCCAGCCATCCCGTGCTGATGGACAAGTCCCGCGGCTTGCCGACTTCCATGAATCGCTGTGCTTCAAAGTGGCTGCGACTGGGATCAGTGCTGCCACACGCATGAACAAAAAGCAACTTGCCATCGAGGTAGGCCTGGTGCAGCCCCATCATCGCTGGTGGAATGCCAAAGCGAGAGTCAAGTGCGGTCAAGCGATTGGGATCAGTCGAGTCGGGCCGCGCAACCGCAATCGTCGGCCGCTTGGTGTAGTAGTCATTCTCGAAGTACGGTGCGCACATCGACATCGCATCAGCGGCACCGCGCAAGTAGACTGACACGATCACATCTCGCATACCGCCGCGATGCGACTGCGCGTATGCCACGCGAGGCACCCACTGGTGCGCTGCGAGAAACGCGACAACGCCGGTCGACGCTTGCACGAACGAGCGTCGTGAAAGCTGTTGATACTCGCGGCAACCACTCGCACCGCACGTGTTCTGGTCATGAATGTCGTCAGACATGGAAAGACTCCGCGACGAACGGGAAGATTGGTGATAGCAAACGCAATGAATGCAAACGCACGATGAGTAACAGTGTGACCGTCATCATGATCAATACCATTGATAACTGGGGCAACTCAATGCAAGGCCGATTGCCTCACGCCGGCGTGTGGTGGTGGGGGGGCTGGGCAGCAAGAACTGGCGAATCCGCTCGCGATCATCAGGATCCATGCGATTGCCAAACAGTCGATCATCAATGCGAGCGATCATCTGATCCGCAGTCGTCGCACCGGTGTAGAACGCGACGTCATTAACTGCCAAGCCTGAGATACTGCCCGTTGTTCCATTGACCAGTGATGCGCCGTAGTTCCAGCGGGCAATCAAGTTGCCTGCCCAATGCGATGCCTTGTCGGGGTACCCATCAGGCGTCAGCCAGCTAAACGGCAAGTGGCCTGCTTCGTTGAGCCTGGTCCGCATCGACGCAGTGCTCGTGACCGTTGCCGCCGTTTGACGCAGAGCCGCAACAAACATGTGGAACGGCCGCTTGATCTTGGGTGTTGCAGCCGCGATGTGTTCGGGCCGCAAAACAACCCGCAACATCGCCTTGATGTCGCCGCCACTCGACGTGTAAGTCGCCGCAACTTGGTCGATAATGCTACGAGCAACGTCATAGCCCAAAAAGTGTCTGCACATCTTGGTTGCGATGAACCTCGCGGTACTCGGATGATTGATGAGCAGGTTCAGAACGGTAATGCCATCTTGTTGGCCTCCGTTGGTCGGGATGGCCGTATTCAGCACAGTCTTGGCGGTTTGATTGTGATTCGTGTTGTTGTAGCGGAATGTCCCTTCAAGCACGCCCGTGCTGGCACCCTTCCAAATCGTCCAGCCGGTGAGACACAACGCCACTTGCCGGACGTCTGTTTGCGTGTAGCCGCCATCCACGCCCAGCGTGTGCAGTTCCATCAGTTCGCGTGCGTAGTTCTCGTTGGGATTCGCCGACGTGCTCACGTCATTGTTCAAGTAATACAGCATCGCCGGGCTGCGTGCACTCGCGTTGAGCAAGTTCGCAAATGTCCCCAGCGCGTTGGGGCGAATCACATCGCGATCATCAGCCGTCTTGTAATACTGCACGGTCACGATATCGATGTTGAAGTGGTCCGTCCACAACTCAACCATGCGCTCAAACAGTTGCCGCTTGCTGAAGGTCGCTCGCAGAATCGTCGCTTCCGTCAGTTCGTTTCGCACAAAGCCAAACGTTTGTGGCTCAAGTTGCGGATACGTCATGTTCAGCGTCGTGAGCGCGGCAATCCGTGTATCCAACGCGGTGTCGTTGATAGCCAAGTGGTTGAGTTGATATTCCAGATACCCCTGGTACCCAAGCTGCCTCGCCAGGGTCAGTTCTTCTGGCGTTGCGCCGAAGGTGATGCGATCAACCAGTTTCTCGAGCAAGGCCGATGGATCAACATCGCCCTTCACTCGCACGGGCTGCGCACTCGCCGACTTCATCACAGCGGCAAACGCCGCCGCGCCGGTGGCAAGCCCCAGCAATCCGCGGCGTGAGCGCCCAACGTGCCCCCTGTCTGTCGGCTCGCGATGAGCAGGTTCTGCATTGGTTTCCGCTTGCAACGTATGCTCGGCCATGAGTGCGACTCCTTGCGACGTTTATCCTGCGGTCTGATCAATTGTCTATGAGCATGATCTCGAACATCAAGGCATGGATCGCTTGTTTATCGCGAAGCGACCACACGTTCGAGTTGCTCCGAGCATCGGGTTTTGGCTGCGTAACGCTGCCTCGCCCAGCCGTCAGCCCCTCTCAGGCCAACGCGCTTGCTCAATACGTCCGATTATGAAGGTTAACGCCTCCAGACGCAACCCTATTTCATCTGATGTGTAAAATAACTTTCTGTCACCCGCCCGACCGTCTGCGCTTGCACGCGCTCACCGCGATGAACGCGAACAACGTGACAACCCCCGGCGCGGGCACGACGTATTCGATGTTCAATGAAGGCCGCAGCAGTTCATCGCTGTTTTCACGCGATGCAAACCGCTTTGCTGACGCGACAAGGTCTTCGGCTCCCAGCAAAAACCAGCCGTTATTGCTGCTTGGGTTGTCGATCCAGCCTTGCACGTCCGTCGCGAGTAGCTGTGAAGTCCATACGTAGCTGCCGATACCTGCAACGGGTGTAGTCGCGCTGGCAGTTGCGTCAAAGTCGCCGCCGATGGTTGTCCAAGTCTGTCCGCCAGAAAACCGATGAATCCACGTGGCATCTCCCGCTTCTGCGGTAACGCCTCGGCCACCTTCGCCCAGCGCGTTTGAAGCGCCTTCGCCCCAGCTTTGCAACGCGCGATGCAGCGTCATGTTTTCAGCCAGCGAAATCGACCGCGTGCAATGCAGCGTGAGCGAGACGTTTGTAATAGTCGAGCCTGCCGGGATGGCAGAAAAGTCAAACCGAATCAAACCGCGGCGCAAAACCTCAAGGGCCGTGCGCCCAGCGAAAAAACTCTCGCCTTGACCATTGCTTAATATGCCAGTTTCGTCTTCGTACAGCGTGTTGTCGGCAGACGCCGCGAGCGTCGCTACGCCCGCGCACGCTGAACTTGCGAACAATCCAGCAGCCAGAATGGCAAAGGCGGTTGTATGCATGTGTCACTTTCGACTGCGCTGTGGTCGACCGAAGCCCTCTGAGAATCCGTTCGTCCCCCGGTTCAACGTTCGTCTCATCAGGCTATTGCGGTTGCACGTAAAGCTATTGTTCGCCGCAGGCTCGAGTCACCTCAAGTCCAAAATGGCATCCGACGTCAATGCCATACGTCAAGGTCAAAATAGCCCAAGACGGCGTCACTCGCGAGCAAAACGCCTAGATTGTCGCAGAAATCACCGCGACCCTGCAGCGAGTGCTCAACAAGAAACCCGAGCACATCCACATCGTGATCGACGAGTTCGATACCGACAACTGGGGTTTGTGGGATGCTGACGACTAATGACCGCAAGCAAAATCCTGAGTCAGCCCGCGCGGTGTCAGCGGTGCTGCATCCATACTGGCACCATGGCACAAACCAACGCAACTGCTGTCGCAATACCAGCAAGCGGTGCGACCATCGCGCGGTTCGTCATCACGCAGTAATTAACCACGCCCGCAACACACAGGACCGCCGCAGATACAAGCAACACCAGCAGCTTTGTTCGCTTCACGGGTCTAGCCCAGCGGGCACACCTTGCGGAAACATGGTCCGCAAATGTCGCTCGATCTCGGCGATACGATTGCCCGGGTCTGGGTGTGAACTCGTCCACTCGGGTCTTGATGCTCCGCCACTGGCTTCTCGCAGAATCTCCATCACGCGAATCAACGCGCGCGGGTCATAGTTCGCATTCGCCATGAACTGCAAGCCCAGGTAATCTGACTCAAGCTCATCTGCCCGGCCATACTTGAGCATCATCATGTTGCCCACCACGCCTGCCATTTGAGCCGCGCCGCGCGGACCAACAACATCGCTGCCCGCAACGCCCGCTGCACCGACAAGGCCCTGCGTCAGCTCGGCTTTCGCCATTTGCGCTGCACTATGCCGACCCAAAACGTGTCCAATTTCGTGGCCCAGCACGCCCGCAAGCTGCCCTTCGGTTTCGAGTCGCTCGAACAACGCCGCGGTGATGAACACTTGTCCACCAGGCAGCGCAAACGCATTCACCGTGCGATCATCTGCGAGCAGGTGAAACTCAAACGGATAAGGCGGATATTCAGGTGGCATGCCCTTAAGCAGTCGCGCGCCGACGGCATCAACCAGCGACTGCGCGCGTTGATCGGGATGCTCGCCGCCAAACTCGGCCGCCATCTGCGGTGCAGCTTGCAGACCCATCGCAACTTCTTGGTCAAAGCTCATAGCAATTGCTTGCTTGCGACCAGTCACCGTGTTCATTTGCTGCCGGCTGCAATACGTCACCAGACTGATCACCGCGATAATCGCCGCAATGAAAAGCTTGGGCGGAATCCGCAGCCCCACGGCGTTGTCACGCGACGCACTTTGTCGGTAGATAGCCATGAAATAACGGTAGCCCACCTGTCAAGGCGGGCTAACTCAAGAGTTTGTATTGCACATCGAAACCGACTTAACGCTTCCGGCGAGCGGCGACCAAACCGCCAAGCCCAACCAACGCCAATGCACTGGGCGATGGGACAGGCAGGCAGAAAACAACATACGAAGGCGTATCGTTGGGTCCAGTCCGGCCACCTGCGGGTGACCACATCCACGCGGCACTGCTGCTGATGCCAGGAACGACACCCCAAGGTGCCACGCCGTTGGTGCCAACGCTGCTAGTAACCGTGAACGCATTGTTGGTGTTCGCGGTCGTCAGGATGCCAGCGATTTCAGTCATCGTGGGGTGGGGTGAACCATCGACCCGGCCCATGCCCGTGTCGTACACGCGCCATGCGGCGTTGCCAGAGCTGAAATCGTTACCGTCGATGGTCAGATTGCCGAGCAGCCCGTGTGCGGTTGAGTCGTCGCTCCAAGCCGCAACATAGATGGCGGTGGTAGCGGCGAAATCCCACCCTTCAGGGAGCGACCAATTGAACTGGCCCAGATCGCCGTCGCGACCGAGTTCATTGCCGCCGATGTACGTGAGCACGCCACCGTTGTCGGCGTAGATCGCGTAGTGGTTGTCAGCCGTCATGGCGGTGCTGATGGTGGCGGCCTGCGAAGCAGTTGCAAAACCTGCCAACGCAACAATTCCAAGAAGCAATCGTGACATTGTCCCTCTCCTCTGATTCATCAAGATTGCGCAAAAAGTGCGAACCCGAAGGATCTCCCTGCCAGAATACATTAAGCACAGGCCATGGAGTAAAGGTCGCGTCTTGCGGAATATAGGACCTAAAAACTTGTTAAAACGATAGGTGTGATGACTCTCGGCTCTGCGGTTATCGGCGGCGACGGGTCGCTGCAATCGCTGCAACACCAACCAAACCCAAAGACCCCGGGGTTGGCACTGGGATGCAGAAAACGAGATACTCGCCGACGTCGATGCCGCCGACTAGGGGGTCAGAATCATCCGGTTGGGTGGCCCACATCCAGCGGGCGTTGTTGGTGCTCACACCGGGAATGACGCCCCAGGGCTGGATGCCGTTGAGCCCGCCTGTATGGGGGATTTCCCATAGGTTGCCAGCGTTGGCGATGCCGACTTGCGTGGCCACTTCATTGGCGGAGGGGTAGTTCAAGTCATCGTCGCGATCAAGCCCCGTGCGGAAGACGCGCCACGCGGGATTGCCCGTGCTGAAGTTCACGTCGTCGATCGTGAGATCGCCCAGCAGACCTTGCGCGAAAGCATCGTCGCTCCAAGCAGCGATGTAGATGGCGGGACCTGCGCCAAAGGTGAACGTTTCAGGCAGCGACCAGTTGTAGTTACCCGGGTCGCCCAAGCGGCCCAGTTCGTTGCCGCCGACGAACGTCAATACCTCGCCATCATCGGCGTAGATCGCATAGTGGTTGTCGGCAGTCATGGTCGTCTGGACTAGCGCGGCTTGCGCAGTGCCTGACAAAGTCGCGATCGCAATCGCGGCGGCGGACATATGAACGAACATGTCTGACTCTCCTGAACCGTGCGAAGTTCCACGCACATAGAAACTCGCGACGGCTCCTCCTCGACGCGGAATATACCGGTTGCGATGCAAATGCGATGCGAAATTGATGCTGTTTTGCTGGTCCAAATCGTGATGCACGATGATGCGGCAAATTACAGGACGCCGGTTTGCGTTACCTGCTCGCGAGGGGTCCGTTTTCGACACGTGCGGGGTAGAGACCTACCATCGGCCCCAATTGTTTGACAAGTTTTGGACGCTGCGTTCGCGACGTCATCATCCGTAATGCAAAGGAATCACGATCATGGAAACCACGCTCATCATTCTCAAGCCCGACGCCGTTCAACGTGGCCTCATGGGGCAGATCATCACCCGCTTTGAAAGCAAGGGCCTGCAAGTTGTTGGCTGCAAGCTGATGCAGATCAGCCAAGAACTCGCCGCGACGCACTATTCGGCTCACAAGGAACGCCCGTTTTACGCTGGCTTGGTAAAGTTCATGACAAGCAGCCCTGTGCTGGTGCTGGCCATTCGCGGCAACGGCGCCATCACCATCGCACGCAACATGATGGGTGCGACGTTTGGCAGCAAGGCCAACCCGGGCACCATTCGCGGTGACTTTGGTGTGAGCAACAGCTTCAACCTCATTCACGGCAGCGACAGTCCCGAAGCCGCCGAGCGCGAACTTGGTTTGTTCTTCAAGAGCGGCGAAGTGCTGAACTGGGAACGCGCGGGCGATCGCTGGATCTACGACTTCGGCGGCGGCAAGCCCGAGTAAGTTGATCGACGCCGGACCTGAGGCTCTGCGAAGGTCCGGATCGAACACGCAGAAACCATCGAAACACAAACGCCCGCGAAACACTCGCGGGCGTTTGTCATTTGGCACTTGTGTCTTCGTGACGCACCCCGACTCACTTGGTCTCAAACCAGTTCCGACCAACCGAAGCATCCGCCTTCAGCGGCACCTTCAGCGACATGGCATTCTGCATGCGATCACTGACGAACAGCTTCACTTCATCGGCACGCGATTCAGGAACCTCGAAGACGAGTTCATCGTGGATTTGCAGGAGCATGCGGATCTCATTCGCATTCGTGATTGCGTTCGTATGTCGAGGCGTTACGAGAGTCGTATCAGGTGCCGGATGCAGTTCGCTCTCGATCTTGACCATCGCAAGTTTGATGAGGTCCGCCGCACTGCCTTGCACGACACTGTTGATGGCCAGCCGCTCCGCGAGTGATCGCCTGCTGGGGTTGGAACTTTCAATTTCGGGAATGGGCCGACGTCGACCCAGAATGGTCGTGACGTGACCTTTGGCTTTGGCCTGTTCGATGCACTCTTGCAGGAACGTGGTGATGCCGGCGAAGCGTTTTTTGTAGCCGTTGATGATCTCGGCGGCTTCGCCGGTTGCGATTTTCAGGCGTCGTGCAAGCCCGAAGGCGGTGATGCCATAGACGATGCCGAAGTTGACCATCTTCGCGCCGTTGCGCTGCTCGCGAGAGACTTGCTCGGGCTTGATGCCGTGAATCTGAGCGGCGACGGCGGTGTGAATGTCAGCGTCGTGATGAAACGCGTCGATGAGAGCTGGATCGTTGCTGAGGTGGGCGAGCAGGCGAAGTTCGATCTGCGAGTAGTCGGCGGTGACGAGTACCTGACCGGGTGCAGCGATGAAGGCCTTGCGAATCTCGCGGCCGACATCGGTGCGAATCGGGATGTTCTGCAGGTTGGGATCACTACTTGCGAGTCGGCCCGTGGCGGCGACTGTTTGATGGAAGCTGCTGTGAATACGTTTGGTTTGCGGATGAATCGCTTCCTTGAGCGCGACCAGATACGTTGAAACGAGTTTGCTGAGTTGTCGATACTCGAGAATCAAGGCTGGAATCGGCGTGCCCAGCGAGTCGTCGGCGGCGAGTTCTTCAAGCACTTCGGCGTCGGTGCTGAAGCCGGTTTTGGTTCGCTTGAGACCTTTGATGCCAAGGCCAGGCTCGTCATCGTCGGGCTTGTTGAAGAGAGCGGCGGCAAGTTGCTTGGGGCTGTCGGGGTCGAAGGTACCTGCGATTGTCGAGTGCTTTGCCGCTTCATCGATTTGCTTGCGAATCAATTCGATCTGCGTTTCGAGGCGATTGCGTTGGCGGTCAAGTTCAACAGGGTCCACCAAGATGCCGTTCCATTCGAGTTCGGCGAGCACTTCAACGAGCGGCATTTCGACATTTTCGAAGAGGTCGGTCAGTTCCATGTCGCGGAGTTGGGGCGACATTGCAAGATACAACTGCAGGGCAACGTCGGCGTCCTCAGCCGCGTATTGCGTTGCAGCATCGAGCGGCACGGTGTCGAAGGTTCGTTGTTGTTTGCCGCTGCCGATGAGTTCGGTGATAGAGATGTTGGAGCGGTTGAGCAGTGCGAGAGCGAGGGAGTCGAGGCCGTGGCTGCTGCGCGAGGCGTCGATGAGATACGAGGCGACCATGGAATCGAAAGCGTTGCCGCGCGCGAGTGCGAGGTTGATGCCGTGGGCGCGCAGCACGAGCAGGTCGTACTTGAGGTTGTGGCCGCACTTTGCGATGCGCGGATTTTCAAGCAGGGGTTTGAGTGCGGCGAGGACTTGGTCAGTCGATAGATGTTCTTGCGGTGTTGGGCTGCGGGTGGGGATGTAGAAGCCTTGGCCGGGCTGGATGGCGATGGAAACGCCGCAGAGTTTGGCGTCGCGTGGTGAGAGTGACGTTGTTTCGGTGTCGAGTGCGACCATCGCAAATTTGCTACAACGCGCGATCAGATCGTCGAGTTGCTTGTGCGTGGTGACGCAGTGGTAGGTTCCCGATTGAGCTTTGCGAGGCTCGGCGATTGCAGCTTGCGTCGCAACGGCGTCGAACAAGCCGGCTTGAAGCGGATCGATGTCTTCTTGCTTACGTCGCGCGGGTTTGAGTGCAGCAGTGGTGGGGGTGAACGCGGCGCGCTCGCTCGCAGCGGTCAGCGGCATGACGCCCAGCTTGCCCAGGATTTGGCGGACATCGTCTTGATAGCGATTGAAGCCGAGTTCTTTGCAGATGGGAATCAGTTTCTCGAGCTGAATCTTGCGAATGTCTGCGTCGGCGAGGTCAAACTGCATCGGGACGTCGCGCCGAAGCGTGACGAGTGTGCGAGAGAGCGAGAGTTGATCTCGCACTGCGCGGATGTTCTCGCCGCGTTTGCCTTTGATGTTCTCGGCATCGGCGAGCAGTGCGTCGAGCGTGCCGTATTGCGCGATGAGTTGTGCGGCGGTTTTGTCGCCCACGCCTGTGACGCCCGGCACGTTGTCGACTGTGTCACCCATAACGGCGAGCATGTCGATGACCTGTGCGGGAGTGAGGCCTGTTTCGCTCATGAGTGTTTGAGCGGTGAAGGGCGTATCGGTGTGGACGTCGAAGAGTTCGACCTTCTGCTTATCGCCATCGCTCGCGAGCAGTTGCTTGAGGTCTTTGTCTTTGCTGATCATGCGGATGCGCACGTCTTGCTTCGCAAGATGCGAAACCATGGTGGCCATAACGTCGTCGGCTTCGAAACCTGCGGCGCCGATGACCGGGACGCCTAGCGACTGCAACATGGCGAGGCAACGCTCAACTTGCGGCGCGAGGTCTTCGGGTGGTGGTTTACGAGTGGCTTTGTACGGTGCGTAAAGCTGCGTGCGAAAGGTGCCGTGGTCGCCGCCAACGTCGAGAGCGACGCAGACGTGTGTGGCGGGGGCGGTTGAGAGATTCGCGCCATCGCCACGCAGGAGTTTGAGCAGCATGCCCACGAAGCCGAACGTCATGTTCGTTGGCTCTTTCGTGACCGGGCTGGTCATGGGCGTGCGGATGGCGTGATACGCGCGGAAGAACTGGGCGTAGCCATCGATGATGTACAACGTGGGCATGTTGGAAGATTAGCGGCGGGCGGCCCGCGCGATGCAATGCGATCAGAGCTTGGCGGCGATGTCTTTCGCGAGTGATTCGCCGGCAGCGTTGTCGAGCTTGTTTGCTTTCCAGCCGATGCCGAGGCCTTCGTCGCCGAACTTTGGGATGATGTGGAAGTGGACATGAAAAACCGCTTGGTGTGCGGCTGAGCCGTTGTTTTGCAGCACGTTGTAGGCGGTTGCGCCGGTGGCGGCCATCACGGCTCGCGCGATGCGCGGCAGCACGCGACCGATGGCGGCGGAAGCGTCATCGGAAAGCTTGTCGAGCGTTTCGGCGGGCTCTTTGGGGATGATTAGCGTGTGGCCTTTGCTGATGGGGAAGATGTCGAGGAATGCGAGCACGTGGGCATCTTCGTAGACATTATGGCAGGGAATCTCGCCGCGGATAATTTTGGAGAAGATGGTTTCGGGCATGCGTGAGGGTACGGGCTTACGTGCGTGCGGCATCCAAGTAGTTGGCGCAGTCAAGCAAGATCGCTGCGGAGAACGTGTCTGGTTTGTCGCGGCCAGCCATGGCGTTGAGCAGCAGCGTTTGGGCGTACATGTCCGCTTCGACGTCACCTTCGGCGGCGAGTTGAACGAAGGCGTGGATGGCCCAGGGACGCTGGGTAGCGTTGTCGGGTTGCAACTCGGCGATGAGCCAGGTTGCAGCCGAGCGAGCGCGAGCGGCAAGCGTGGGATCGCGAAGCGCGAGCCACCAGAGGGCGTGGACGCCGGCGAGTTCGCCTTCGGTCCACACTTCGATTGCGCGCGAGTGCAGGTGGGGAAAGAGCGGGCCGCTGCCGGCGCGTGAGATGGATGCATCGCGTGATGGATCGAGCAAAGTCGCCCACATGTCGAGCCAAGGCTCTTGGCTCATTGCGGCTTCGTCGACGCGAACAAGTGAAGGATCGAGTTTGAACGCGTGGGCGAGCAGATACGGGTCGGTTCGGCGGCGGTGGCCGGCACTATCGCGGAACGAGGCGAGGTCTTCGCCGCCGAATTGGATGTCGCCAGCGGCGTGGCGGAGTCGGTTGGACCAGGCGTTCGTCAATTGTTTGTCGTGCATAAATTCCTTGCATGATTGTTGTCACGACAGCCCGCGATCTTGTCCGTGTGATGGTTTCTGGTGGCAGATTGTGCACATTTGTTCCGACGATGGGCGCGTTGCACGAGGGGCATGCGAGTTTGGTCACGCGAGCGGCGGAGATTGCGAAGCAGCGCGACCTGACGGACGGGTGTGTGGTGAGCATTTTCGTCAATCCCACGCAGTTCAACGAGAAGGCCGATTTTGATCGCTATCCGCGAACGGTTGATGCTGATCTTGCGTTGTGCGAGCGTGCGGGCGCGAGCATTGTGTATGCGCCAGCGGTTGGCGATGTGTACCCGGCGGGCGAACAGCTTGCGGTGCCTGAAGTGCCGGCGGTGGCGACGCAGCCGAAGCTGGAAGATGCGCATCGGCCCGGGCATTTTGGGGGCGTGTGCCAAGTGGTGAAGCGGTTGTTTGATGTTGTTCGTCCGCAGGTTGCGGTGTTTGGCGAAAAGGACTGGCAGCAATTGCAGGTGATCCGCGCGATGACGCAGCAACTGCGATATCCGATTGAAGTTGTCGGCGCGGCGACGGTGCGAGAGAAGGGTGGGCTGGCGATGAGCAGTCGGAATCGATTTCTCTCAGAAGAGGACCGCAATCGCGCGATGGCCATCAGCGAGGCACTTTGCGAGACGTGGAGCACGGCGACGCCTGCAGAGGCGGAAGCGGTGATGCGGCAGATTCTGGCGGTTCACCAGATTGAGACTGAATATGCGGTGGTGCGAGATGCGATTTCGCTGGTTGCACCGGGTGCGGGACCGATGCGAGCGTTGATCGCGGCGCGAGTTGGCAGCGTGCGACTGATTGACAACGTTGCGTGGCGGCCCGCTGGAACGGTGTGAGCGAGATTGTCGTGGGATTGTTTGGCGGCTGCACGCCTACCGCGTGTTCGGTTTATGGACCTACGCGGGATTGGTCGCGTTCCATAACTCATCCCGAACTACCTCGCGATGTCAGGATCATGCGAATTCGCGTCCGAGTGTTGGCAAGCTGGTGCTTTGCCGCTTTTTGCGGGTTATATTCATGCGTCGAAGGGGCGTTATGTGCATCCGCATGGCGCGGAGTGCGGAGAGAGCCAGCATGATCGGTTATCCAAGTCGTCTTCTTTCTCGCGGCAGTAGCGTCGCATTGGTTCTTGTGGCTGCTGCGGGCTCTGCGTCTGCACAGGTGCGCATTGCTGCCTGGAACATCAGCAACTGGTCTGGCGCGAACCGGCAAGCGGATGTGCAGACGGCTGTGTATGGCATTGTGCCGACCGGGCTGGCGCTGGCTGGGCAGAGGTTTTCGCCCGATGTCATTGCGGTGCAGGAAATGAACAACGCGAGTGCGCTCGCGAACTTGGTCACGACGCTGAACTCGGCTTCGGGCAGTCCGGGTGACTGGGCGTCGGCACCGTACATCGACAGCTCGCAGTATGGCGATTCGGAGAACAGCCTCGTGTATCGCACGGGCCGGTTCCAGTTGATCGCGACGACCACGATTGCCTTGGGCAGCACCTTGGCGACGAACCAACCACGCAACACATATCGATACGACTTGCGTCCGATTGGCTACACCTCGCCGCAGTCGGTCATGGCGGTTTACAGCATTCACATGAAGGCTGGAAGCGCGAGTACGGACAACGATCGCCGATTGGTGGAGTCGCAGCGGATTCGTGACAACGCCCAGGGCGTGAATACGAACGGCCCTGGCACTGCGCTGCCTGCTGGGTACAACTTTCTGGTCGGCGGCGACATGAACATGCAGTCTGCAACGCAGACCAGCTATGTTGAATTGGTCGGAAGCCAAGCCGACAACACGGGCCGATTCTTTGATCCCATCAATACGCCGGGCAGTTGGAACAACAACAGCGCGTTTCGATTCATTCATACGCAAGACCCAGCAGCGGCGGGCGGCGGGGGGATGGATGATCGGCATGATCAGATTCTGATTGGCTCAAGCCTGCGCGACACGGCGGGTTGGCACTACATCGGGTCAAACGTGCTGAGTTTCAGCAATTCGACGTGGAACGACCCGAATCACACGTATCGCTGCTGGGGCAATGACGGCAGCAGCTACAACGTCGCGCTGACCACGACAGGTAACACGATGGTCGGGCCGGCGATTGCACAGGCGCTGATCAACTGTGCTACGACGGCAGGCGGGCACATGCCCGTGTACGCAGATTTCCGCGTGCCAGCCAAGGCGAGTGTGAGTTCGGCGTCGCTCAATTTCGGCAGCGTGACGCAAGGCAGCGCGGCTCCGCAGTTGGTGTTGACGGTGACGAACACGGGCAACACCGCGCTGTTTGGTGCGAACGGCATCGCGACGTTGAACTACACGTTGCCCGCTGGTAGCGGCTTCACGGTGCCGACGGGTAACTACACGGAAGCTCCGGGTGGCAGCGGTCGCAGTCACACCATCGTGATGCCCACCGCGACGATTGGAACCAAGAACGCAACGTTGATGATCGTGAGCGATTCGCCTGAGCAGCCGACGCTCATGGTGAACCTGACCGGCATCGTCACGGCACCCAACCAGCCGCCGGTTGCGAATGCGGGTAGCGACATCACGGTGACTGACAGCGACAACAGCGGCAGCGAGAGCGTGATGCTCAACGGCAGCGCGAGTACCGACGACGGAACGATCGTGAGCTATCAATGGCTCAACGGAACGACGCCGCTGGGAACTGGCGTGATGCTGACGACGAGCCTGCCGGTTGGCGCGACGACAGTGACACTGCGCGTGACTGACAACCTGGGCCTGGCTGCCACCGATACAGTACTGGTGACCGTGCAGGCGGGTGAAGTGCTGTGCGACAGCGTTGACTTCAACCAGAACCAGATCTTCCCGGAAGATCAGGATGTGGTTGATTACTTCAACGTGCTCGCGGGCGGGACGTGTGCGTACGCCGATCCGTGTGACATCGACTTCAACAACAACGGCGTCTTCCCTGAAGACGAGGACGTGGTGGCCTTCTTCCGCGTGCTGGCGGGCGGGCCTTGCGTTCCGTGAAGCCCGATGACGAGCAGGCGACCAGATGACAACGCCCCGAAGGGGAGGTATAATCGCCTCCACAGTTTGCCTATTTGGAACTGTTTGTTCGGGCGATTGGCGCAGTTGGCTAGCGCGCTTCCTTGACATGGAAGAGGTCATTGGTTCAAGTCCAATATCGCTCACTTGAAAGCACCCGCTGAGGCGGGTGTTTTCGTTTTTGGCGGTCGCGCTTTGCGCGGGCTCGAGTTGTGCCTCACACCAAACTGTGAGGCGCGAAGAAATCTTTACTCAACGCAGAATTCGTGAGCGCGACCGTGGCGACAGGCTGAGTGTGCCTGAGAAGGTGAACGAAACGCAAGACGCTTCGACGCAACAGCCAACGAAGTGAAACGGATTGTGCGGTAAACTCCCGGATGCGAATCGCACACGTGATCGGCTTGTTTTTTCTTTCGCTCGCTTGCACGCGCAATGTCTTCGCTCAGCAGTTACCAGCGAGCGGTGTCGCTGCTGATGTGACGATTGACATGACGGGCATCAAGTCGCTGCCCGCACCGGGTGCGCCGGGACCGATTCTGGTTTTTCGCGACGCGAAGGTGCTCGCCGCAACCGACAGTGAAGCGGGCGCGATTGCGGCACAAGCAAACGTTGGCAGGGGCATGGTGGTGGCGTTTGCTCATCCGACGTATCTGAGCACCGAGTTGTATCGCGGTGATGCGGATGCGAGAGAGATGATGAAGCGAATTCTGGCCGCTGCTGCGACGAGCGGTACTCGCGTGGTATGTGCGGAAGATGCATCGAGCAAACAACTGGCCGAAGTTGTTGGTGGGGCCGAGTGGCGAGCGACTGACGATTCGTGGCGAGATGCGATATCGAAGCCTGCGAGCGAAAGGCCCAGCGTGCTGGTGATCAGCACGCATGATTTGAACACGGCGGAGGACCGTGCGCGAGTAATGCAGTTTGTGAAAGATGGCGGCATGTTGATCACCGGCGGATTAGCGTGGGGGTGGCTGCAACTGAATCCGGGCAAGACGTTGCAAGAGCATCCTGGTTCGCTGCTCTTGCGAGAAGTCGGCATTGCGTTTGCCGATGGCACCGTGGATGAGGATGCGAACGATCGGTATCAACTTGTGCCTTTCAGCGATGACACACGCGACGCCGTGTCCGGCATTATGCACGCGTACGGGACGGGCGAGATTGATCGCAAGCGAATTGCGAAGACTGTCGAACGACTGCGGCTGGGTCTGCGGACATTGCCTGCGGATGTTGCTGCGAGTGAACTTGGTCTTCAGCAGTTGCTGAAAGAAAATGCGGAGCAGTTGTCTCGCGATTACGAAACGATGCGAACGCGAGGGCTGCGGGCTGGTCACGAGCCTTTGGGGTTGCTTGATGCAGAGCAGTTTGTCGGGAACGAGTTTGACGCCGATGTGGCGCAGGTGCGCGAGCATCCGAGTGCAGCGGCGTTTCCGGGGCTTATGGCGGCTAGCGCTTCTCGAGAAACTCGCGAAGTTGTGGTCGATACGACCATGCCGGGTTGGCGTTGCACGGGGTTGTTTGTGCCAGCGGGTGAAGTCGTGACTGTCGCGATGGATTCCGATTATGCCAAGAGCGGATTGTGGTTGCAAGTTGGATCACACTTGGATCCTGCCCTGCGGCAGCCGCTGCGACGCCTGGCGAAGGTGACCCGGCGATTCGCGATAGACGCGGCTGAGGTACAGGTGGCGAGCGCAGTGGGGGGCTTGCTCTATCTTGATGTGCCGACGGAACTGCGAACTAAATCGATCACGCTGCGTGTGAGCGGCGCAGTTGCGGCTCCGCACTTTGTGCTCGGAGAAACAACGATCAAGGCATGGCAAGAAGAACTTCGGAATGCACCCGGTCCTTGGGGCGAGATCGAGTCGCGAGAGATTGCGTTGACCGTGCCCAGCGAGTTGCTGCGAACGTTGGATGATCCACAGGCGTTATTGGAGTTGTGGGATCGCATCGTGCAGTTGCAGGGCAGTCTCGAACCGCGCCGGTTGAACGGTTTGGGAGATCGTCAGGCTCGCTACGTGCCGGATCCGCATGTTTCATGGGGCTACATGTACGCCCCGGCAGATCGGCCGCTCACAATTCCGATGTCTGCGGCGAAAAATCTCATCGATGCTGCGATGCTCTCTCGAAACAGTGACGGCGATGCGTGGGGACTTTTCCACGAGATGGGCCACTGGCATCAGAACGATATGTGGACGTTTGAAGGCACGGGCGAAGTGACGGTGAATCTGTTCACGCTCTACACGATTGACAAAGTGTGCGGTTTGCCAACGACTGATGCTCGCGAAAAGACCTTCAAACCAGCGAAGCTGCTTGACACTATGCGAAAACACGTAGCGATGGGAGCACCTTTCGCTAAGTGGAAAAGCGATCCATTCCTCGCGCTTGCGATGTATGTGCAGTTGCAGCAAGCCTTCGGTTGGGAGACGTATGTTGATGTGTTCCGTGCGTATCGCGAGTTGCCGAAAGCTCAGCGTCCGAAGACTGACGACGAAAAGCGAGACCGCTGGTTGACAATGATGAGTCGGCGGGCCGGCCACAATCTCGGACCATTTTTCCAAGCTTGGGGCGTTCCAACGTCAGCATCAGCCCGGCAAGAAATCGCTGACTTGCCCGATTGGATGCCCGATGGATGGACCGATCCGCTGGCCGTTCCGCAGCCGAAATAAGCGGAGCTAGCGAAGTTCAATCAGGGCGACTATTGTTGTTTTCCGCCGCTGTAGCTCAGTTGGTAGAGCAATGCTTTTGTAAAGCATAGGTCGTGGGTTCGAGTCCCTCGAGCGGCTTTGGTAGCGGGTTGGGGTTTACACGCAACATTGTGTTGGGCACCATCTTGCAGGAGCACGACGCCGGTCGTCGTTGCGTCCGCCGCCAGATCAAACACAAGTTTCGTATCAATTGTGGGGTAGAAATACGTAGTTGCGTTATCGGAGAATAACTTCGAGACGGTGTCAAGAGCCATGCCGAGCACGAATCATTTCATCGTCGCGCCGCACACTCAGACGTAAGGCGGGACCGCCATAGAAAGCGTCCCGTCAACGATGTTGCCCATCGCGGCGATGTCGAGTGTTCGTATACGGTTGATCGTGTTTTTCTGCATTCGAGTCGGAGGGCTTGGTGTGCCGTCACTCTGCGTGAGAATCATCTGAAACGGCGAGTAAGCTTCGATTTCGAGCGCGAGCGTGAATCTGAACTCGCGACTCAAGAACTCCATTTCAGCCTGCTGGGACTGCAGGACTGCCGAGGAAATCGCAAAACTACGCTACCATGACAAGGCGTCATTCGCAACGACGCAAAATTATTCAGCCTAGTTGACCTTTGTTCGGCAACCGCCAGACTCGGTTCCGACAGAGTTGTCTTAGCGTGGTTCCCGCCGTATATTTCCCTCCCGCGTCATGCCGATTAAGTATGCCGCGGAATCAATTCGGGCGAGTGCCGGAGTGGCCAATCGGGGCAGACTGTAAATCTGCTGACTTACGTCTTCGGGGGTTCGAATCCCTCCTCGCCCATTCGA
>VYLN01000003.1_pt1 | contig 131630 bp, 107 predicted proteins | sample 5109471 | NCBI WGS metagenome assembly VYLN01 (sample SAMN12291806, study PRJNA351875) | freshwater metagenome | isolation source: freshwater lake | place: USA: Michigan, Lee Lake | collected 2013-08-06 | reverse complement strand
GCACCGCCCGTGACGCACACGTCGCGTCCGGCGTAGAACGAACGCAAGCGAGCAACTTTGTCAGCGGGGAGCTTCATGGGGTCTTGATGATAACCGCTTCGTCAAGATATCGAGAAGGCCGTATGCAGCAAAGCACGCAAAGCACTTTCGCGACCAGTCCGTGCAGTCGAGCCCATGCCCACCCCAAGCACGGGTGGCCTATGCTTGAGTCCCATGTCGCGTGCCGCGCTGGGGACGAAGGACGATTTGCAACGCATGAGCAAGCAGGACGATAAGTTTACGTTTGAAGCCGAAGTCACCGAAGCGTTGCCCAACGCCATGTTCCGCGTCCGCCTGCCCAACGAGCAGAAGACCGAAGTGCTCGCCTACGTAAGCGGCAAGATGCGCATGAACTACATCCGTATTTTGCCGGGAGATAAGGTGACGGTCGAAATCAGTCCGTACGACTTGTCGAAGGCACGGATCACGTTCCGCCACTGAGCCGATCACTCGGTGTGGCTGTGGCACGCCGCAAGATTTGTTTGGTAAATGGCCGGTATCGCTCGTTCACTCGACCTCTCCGGCTTGAGTTTTTCTGCGTGACATCCGCGCCGACGTCGCCTAGCATCCCCTCCCCCGTGAGTCGGACATGGTTGTGGTCGGGCCTTATGGGGAATCGTTTGCTGAAAATGGGTTGCAGAAAGGTTTTGCTATGAAGGTCAAGGCCAGCGTCAAGAAGATGTGCGCCGCGTGCCAGGTCGTCCGTCGGGGCGGCAAGGTTCGCGTGATCTGCAAGACAGATCCCAAGCACAAGCAAGTTCAGGGCTAAGGCAAGTTCAGGGCTAACGTCAGCTCGGACTTGTCAGCTCGTGTTCTGCGGCTCCTCGTTGTGAGGGCAAAACCGCAGATTCTGTCCGGAAATCACCTAGAGCGGCTTCAGACTGAAGTCGGCTCGTTGAGGAAAAGATTCCACATGCCACGCGTCGCCGGTATCGATATTCCCGAAAAGAAAAAAATCTACTACGCCCTGCAGTACGTGCATGGCATCGGTGCAAAGTTCGCCAAGGACATCTTGGCTGAAGCTGGCGTCGATGGCGACCAACGCGCGAATGAAGTTGAAGAATCCAAGCTCGCCGTGATCAACTCGATCATTGATAGCGGGTACTTGGTTGAAGGTGCTCTGCGTCGCCAGGTGCAGCAGAACATCCAGCGCCTGAAGGACATCCGCAGCTACCGCGGTGATCGCCACCGTAAGGGCCTGCCCGTCCGCGGCCAGCGCACGCAGAGCAATGCTCGCACGCGTAAGGGTAAGAAGAAGACCGTTGCCGGCAAGAAGTCGGTCAAGGCCAAGTAAAAACAGAGGCATTGGGGATTGGGGATTGGGCATTAGTGCCTTGTCCCAATGCCCAATGCCTGATCCCCAATCCCTGTTCAATCCGGGTAGAACACACAGCGTGTTCGATGATCCGAAGGAGTCAGTATGTCGAAGAAGGGCAAGATTCGCAAGAACGTCACGCGTGGCGTGGCGCATATTCACGCGACGGGCAACAACACGATCGTCACCATCACCGACATGAACGGTGAGACCCTCGCTTGGGACAGCGCGGGCACCATGGGCTTCAAGGGCGCTCGCAAGAGCACGCCCTTTGCCGCGACTCGCGCTGCTGAAACCAGCGGCGGCAAGGTTCGCAAGATGGGCATGAACGAAGTTGAAATCCGCATCACCGGTCCTGGCGCGGGTCGCGAAAGTGCGGTCAATGGTCTGGTTGCTGCTGGCCTGCGGGTTACGGCGATTGAAGATCACACGCCGGTGCCGCATAACGGCTGCCGGCCCCGCAAGCGTCGCCGCGTCTAAACAGTTTTCTTTGCCGCCCGGTCGCGATTTCTCGCGGTCGGGCGTGTGTACAAGCATTTTCGTGCATCCCGGAAAATAGAGCCTTTCGCGACTTCTCGGCGTCGCGATTGCTGCTCGCAAACCGTGTGATGCTCACCATCCGCCGCAAGCGTGGAACGCTTGTGGAGGCCGCCGAGAAGTGAGGTTTTTCTTATGACGACGCGTGTTCGTTGGCGCGGGTTGGAACTTCCCACCCGCGTGGCCTTTGACCCCCGCTACCGCGGTGACACCTATGGCAAGTTCACGGTTGAACCGTTTGAACGCGGCATGGGTACGACCATTGGCAACAGCCTCCGCCGGGTGCTGCTCAGCAGCCTCGAGGGTGCAGCTGTCAGCAGCTTGAAGATCAAGGGAGTTACGCACGAATTCACGCCTCTCAAGGGCGCGATGGAAGACGTGACCGACATCGTCCTCAACGTCAAGAACTTGATCGTGAAGCTCGAAGGCGATGAACCCAAGACCATGCGTCTTGCGGCTCGCGGCCCGGGCGAAGTGACGGCGGACATGATCCAGGCGGACACCGCTGTGACGATCATGAACAAGGATTTGGTCATCGTCACGTTGACCGATGCGGTTGACTTTGAGATGGAATTGATCGTGAGCAAGGGGCGTGGGTACGTGCCCGCCAGCGAGCAATACGTCCGCAACGACGAGCAGGAAGTTGGTCGCATCTTTGTAGACGCGATTTACAGTCCGGTTCAGCGCGTGCGCTACAAGATTGAAGAAACCCGCGTGGGTCAGCGCACCAACTACGACAAGCTGACGATGGAAATCTGGACCAACGGCACGGTCGCGCCTGAAATGGCCGTCGTGGAAGCTGGCAAGATTCTCCGCAAGCACATCAATCCGTTCGTGCAGTACTTCGACATTGGCGAAGAGCGCGTGAGCGAAGAAGCGGCGGCGGCTGCAACGGTGGACGAAGAACTGATCCGCAAGCTGAACATGAACATCAGCGAGTTGGAACTCAGCGTTCGCGCCAGCAACTGTCTCGAGAGCGCCCGCATCGACACCGTTGGCCAGTTGGTCACGCAGTCGGATGCGGACCTGCTCAAGCTGCGGTCGTTTGGTCGTACCAGCCTGCGTGAAGTGAAGCGCAAGCTGCAAGACATCAGCTTGGACCTTGGCGTGCAGTTGCCTGAAGGCTACAGCGTGCCGCCGGTCAACATTCCGCTCGACGCACAGGGCCCGTAAACCTTGGCGGCGGAAGGTTTGGAAATGGCGAGGCAAGTTGTTCCAACTGCTTGCAAAGCCTAAACTTGAAGTTCCCGCTCCGGCGGCTGGTTGGTCTCCGGAGCGTTTGGTTGGTGGAAGTAGAAGTGGTGGATTGATTCCGCAGTTTGTTCGTTTCGTCGCTCCCTCAGGCCATGTGCCTGAGCAAATCGGGCGACAGGAGAGTGTTTCATGCGTCACGGCAGAGCTGGTTACCGTCTCACTCGCAAGACCGCGCACCGCACCGCGATGCTGCGCAACCTTGCTGCGGGTGTTTTTGAGCACGGGCAGATCGTCACCACGATTCCCAAGGCCAAGGCTGTGCAGCCCTTCGTCGAGCAGATCGTTACGCTCGCCAAGCAGGGTGATCTCGCCGCTCGCCGACGCGCCATTGCCAAGCTGGGTGGCGACCGCCACGGCTTTGAGTGGCTGTTCATCGCGAAGCGCGCCAGCGATGAGGAAAAGAACCACGTCAACGAACTGCGCGACCGCGCGAAAGTTTTCTTTGACGTGCCCGAAAGCAAGGAAGTTGAGCGCAACCGCTACGGCGAACTGCGCAGCGCCCCCCGTCTGGTCAAGCACATCTTTGACCACGTTGGTCCCAAGTTTGCCGACCGTGCAGGTGGCTACACCCGCATCGTGAAACTCGGCAAGCAGCGTTACGGCGATAACGCCGAGTTGTGTGTGCTGCAGTTTGTCGGTGCCGAAGAAGGCCCGGAAATCGGCGGCAAGCCCAGCACGCGTCGGCGCACGGCGGACAAGCGCACGGCTTACTTGGCGAACCTTCGCAAGGGCAAGTAAATTGGGAGGTAACGTCGCCCAAACGGCGTCAATCAACCGTCCTGCATGTCTGTAATTCCCTGAAACTGCGGCCTTTGGGTCGCAGTTTTCTTTTTTGTTTGTTTATGGGCGACAACCAATGGGCGGCGAACAACGTATACGATAAACATCGGGGTCGTCGCGTTGCCATGTGGTATCGCACACCGTCTGATCTAGATTGATTGTCCAACCTTTTCTGAGGAGTTCTCTGATGCGTAAGTTCGCTATCGCCGGTCTCGTCGCTGTCGCCGCCTTCGCTTTCGCTGGCTGCGCCAACAATGCCAAGACGGACGGCAACATGGGCGCCACCAGCGGTGCTTGCAGCAGCAAAGAAGGCAAGTGCTGTGGCAGCTGTAAGGGTGACAAGGCCAACATGGGCGCTGTGAGCGGCGAGAAGAGCTGCGGCAGCAAGAGCAGCTGCGGCGACAAGGGCGCGATGGGCGCAGTGAGCGGTGAGAAGAAGAGCTGCGGCAGCAAGAGCAGCTGCGGCGACAAGGGCGCGATGGGCGCAGTCAGCGGCGAGAAGAGCTGCGGCGGCAAGTAAGCTGAAGTATCGTGTCTCGCGAGGTTCGCGGGGCATGAGATTGAAATCACACTGAATCGACCACAAGCCCGCGATGCAAATCGCGGGTTTGTCTTTTTGCACGCGGCTGCAGCAGGCTTACCTTCTTGGCATGAACTGGAATCACGTGCAGTCGCTGCTTCGCCAGCACAAGATTGACGCATGGCTCGTGTACGACTTTCGCGGCAGCAACTCGGTTTTCTCGCTGCTCTTGCCTGGCAAGCGGGTGACGACGCGGCGGGCGGCGTTGCTTATCCCCGCGCACGGCACGCCCACGCTGCTGTGCCAGGGGCTTGATTCAAATCAGTTCGAGCATTTGCAGGGTGTGCAGAAAGAGCATTACCTGGGCTGGCGCGATTTGCATGCGTGGCTGAGCAACAAACTTGGCAGCTGCAAGCGCGTGGCGATGGAGTATGCGCCGGGGTGCACGCTGCCGGTTGTGAGCATTGTTGATGCGGGCATTGTCGATCTGGTTCGCGCGATCGGCGTTGAAGTTGTTTCAAGCGCGGACGTGCTGCAGATGTGTGTTGCGACGTGGAGCGATGCGGCTCTGGAAACGCACATGAAAGCGAGCCGAGAAGTGGCTCGAATCAAGGATGATGCGTTTGACTACATCCGAGCGAGCTTGAAGAAGGGCGAGCGCATTACTGAATACATGGTGCAGCAGCGCATCGTCGAGAATTTTCGCGCGGCGGGGTTGGAAGTTGGTGAGCCGCCCATCGTGGCTGCGAATGGACATGCGGGTGATCCGCACTTTGAAGTGAGTGCGTCCAATCCGAGCGTGATTGTGCCGGGTGATTGGATTTTGATTGATCTGTGGTCGCGGTATCCGGGTTTTGAGAACATCTATAGCGATATCACGTGGGTTGGCTACTGCACCAAGAACGCAAGCGACACGGTGCCGACGAAGCATCGCGAAGTTTTTGAGACGGTGCGAGCATCGCGCGATGCGGCGGTGAGCCTTGCGAAGCAGCGATGGAACGTGAAGCAAAGCGTGCAAGGGTGGGAGCTTGATGATGCCAGTCGGAATGTGATTGTGCACGCGGGTTACGAGCGATTTGTGAAGCATCGCACGGGGCACAGCCTCTCGCCGGGGCCGCGCGTGCATGGCTTGGGTGTCAATCTTGACAATCTGGAAACACACGACACGCGCGAAGTGCTGCCGGGCCTTGGCTACACGATTGAGCCGGGCATTTACATGCCGGAACTTGGTGTGCGGCTGGAGATCAATGTGTACACCGATGCGGCGAAGGGGCCGGTGATTACGAGTTGCGTGCAGGATGAGGTGGTGATGTGCTGATGAGTTGGCGGGTAGCGGCGTTAGCGGGAATACTGCGGAAAGTCACGATCGGCGGCTGCTGAACGTCGTTTGTGTCGCTTGAAATCAAGCCAAAAACGCGTCGCGTTGTAAGTGACGAACACCAAGGACGCGAAGAACGGAATGGTGAACCACCAGCGGGAGCTATCGATTTCGCGGTAGGTGCCGGGTTTGCCTGGAATGTGTTCGAGTGGGATCGTCGCTCCATTGGCTGGTTGATCGTCGGCTGACGCGTAGAGATATGCGCCGGGTTCGGTGATGCCTGGTGCGTTGATGTAGACCTTGAGTTCGCGTGAACGATTTCGGGTGTTGTTGGGATCGACGCGCGTGACTGTTGCGGTTGTTTTTTCGCCGAAGAGCAGGTATCGAAATGAACTGAAAGTTGAAAAGATCGAGAAGAAGAAGATCACGGCCGCGACGCCCATTGCGCGGATGCGAAAGGCCATGGACCAGCCTTCGCTCGTGAAGTATCTGTCGTACAGGTAAGACATGGAACCTCCCTCGTCGCTCTAGAAGCAAGCTTGTTTCCTTCGCTATCGGCGCCAAAGAATATCGCTGGCCCCACGATGCAACCGTGATATCCTTCGCCTTGTGTGTGAGAAGTTGCTCACCGTGTAAAGCATGTAGCTGCTCCATCAACCATCATGAAACACCCCATGTGCAAACCAGTTCTGATCGTACTCGCCGCCTTCGCATGTACCACACTCACCAGCGGATGCTCCAGCATGAACAACATCGGCTCGCTCGCGGATGTCAGCAGCTTCGCCGATTTGCCACAGCAAATCCTCGGTAATTGGAAGCTCGACTCGCTCAAGGGCTTCGATCTCTCGCAACTGGCCGGAAACGACCTTGGTCTGCCGAATGTCGGGTTTCAGAGCGACGGCAACGTTGCCGGATTTTCGGGCGTCAATCGTTTTGCCGGCAAGGTGGACGTCGCGCAGCTTGCTCAAGGCAAGTTCAGTTTGCCCAACGCCGCCTCCACCAGAATGGCGGGCTCGCCCGTGGCGAGCGATCTTGAGAGCAAGTTTCTCGGTGCACTAAGCAGTGCTGACGGCGCGAAGATCGATGGCGGCAAGCTGCTGCTGAGCAAAGGTGGCGAAACGCTCATGAGCTTTGTGCGATAGCGCGTCCAGCTTTGAGAACTCATGCTGTTGACACGCGGAGGGTTGCGGCGTGTGGCATCGTTTCATTGGATCAATTGGTTCGGTTGTCAAACTGAATCTGAATGGCTTCTATGCCTGTGCATTGCAGTGATTTGTCAGGTTGAATGTTGAAGTCGAGTCGCAGCCAAGCTCGCACCGGGACGGTGATAGCTGGCGCGATGACGCGCACCTTGACTTGCACGCGCACGCGATCATCGCCGATTTGCATGGCTTGGAATTGCTCAACGTCCCACGACTGAACGCTGTATTGGGCACCTGGTTTGAAGGACGTTTCGACGAAGCTGGCGATTTCATCCCGGCCCATGCCTGCGGCTGGAGCACGGGAATGGAACACTTTTGCATCGGTGGTTAGCTCGCGGCGCAGGGTTGCGCCGTTGCCTGTGGCAACTGCTGCGACTAGCTGTTCTGTCGCCACGCGTGAGCGCTCGCGCGAGGTCTGCACGAAACTTGCGAGTAAAAACCAGCCGCCGGCCAGCAGCAGGCACACGCCTGCGACTAATGCCGCGCGCTTGGTCTGGGCTCGATAGCGAAGTACGAAGAAGCCGATGAGCCCAACCAACACGAGCACGCACACGGGAAGCCAGGGCTGCTCGAACAAGTACATTTCGAGCTTCGGCGGCTTCGCGAGCGGCGGGGGCGAAGGGATATCGAGAACTTGGTTGAGATTGCCCAGTTGCTGGGCCAGCGAGAGAGGGGGTGTGAGCACAGGATGTTCCTATTCGATCATCGATACGTACAAGCTCTGCACGCGGATCGGTAAGTTGTGCAACCTTATGTCGGGTCGGCATCGCACGGGCGTCATTCAGGGTTGCGCGGCATGGGGGCAGGGAAACTGGCCTGTTTCGCGTGCAATTGCCGATATTGATGCGAGGAAGGCAAGGTACGCCGACCGTTCTGATTCGCCACTCACCATGCACAGTTCACATAAACAACCCGGTTCGTCACAAGCTGGTTTGTCACAAGCGGATTCGTCGGCTCAGCCGCTTGCGCCTTCGATGGATTTGCTGGAGCGCAATCTGCGATTGCTGCAGATGCGCAGTCCGCTGACGGCGAAGGCGATTGCTCAGACGCTTCCGCGCACTGACATGACGCTGACGCGAGCTGCCGATGGGTTGGTGACGGGAACGATCATTGAAGAGGGCTCGCCGCGTCAACTTGCGAGCCTGCGTGGGCCCGCGCTCGAAGCTAAGCGCTTGGCTGATAGTGTCGATCTCAAGCAATCTGCTCTTGTTGCTGTTCGCGGCTTTGGATTGGGTCATCATGTTCAGGAACTGAGCACGCGCCTTGGTCGCAACGGCGTTGTGATTTGCTTCGAGCCTGATGTTGCGATGCTTCGTGCTTTGCTTGAACGCGTTGACTTCGCGGCCATGTTCTCACGATTCAATGTCGTGATTGTGACGACTGCCGACGATACCGGCGCCATGAGTGACGCACTTCACGGTCTCGAAGGTCTGATTGCTGCGGGCGTTGCGATTGTTGATCATCCTGCCAGCAAATCACGACTTGGCGAAGCCAGCGAGACTTTCGCGAAGACATTGCTCACCGTCATTCAAGCTGCTCGCACCAATGTCGTGACAACGCTGGTGCAAGTTGAGCAGACGATGATGAACTACATGGGCAACGTGCACACTTATGCAGCGTGTCCTGGCATTGCTGATTTGGAGAACGCCGCGAAGGGACGCACTGCGGTTGTTGTCGCCGCTGGCCCGAGCCTGCGAAAGAACATCGAGCAACTGCGCAGTCCGCCCGTGCGTGAGCGCGTTGTCGTGATCGCGGTGCAAACGGTGCTCAAGCAACTGCTCGCGATGGGCATCAAGCCCGACTATGTCTGCGCGCTTGACTATCACGAGATCAGCACGCGCTTTTACGAGGGATTGACGGCGGCGGATGTTGAAGGTGTGACGCTGGTGGTTGAGCCCAAGGCCAGTCCGGCGATTATTCGTGCATTTCCAGGCAAAATTCGGTGTGTTGGCGATGATGTGCTTGACCGCATGATCGGTTCGCAACTTGCCAAGCCCATGGGTGAGTTGCCTCCGGGTGCGACTGTTGCACACTTGTGCTATTACCTTGCGAGGCATCTGGGATGCGATCCTGTTGTTCTCATCGGTCAAGACCTGGGCTTCACGGATCATCAGTACTACTCACCTGGCGCGGCGATTCACCAAGTGTGGGCCAGTGAACTTGGCCCTTTTCGCACGCTTGAGACGCTCGAGTTTGAACGAATCATGCGTATGCGAGGATGGCTGCGCAAACTCAAGGATGTTAGCGACAAGCCGATCTTTACTGATGAGCAGATGCATACGTACCTCATGCAGTTTGAGCGCGACTTCATGCGTGATGTTGAGCGAGGGCTGACGACAATTGACGCAACCGAAGGTGGCGTGCGCAAACAACACACAACACCCATGACGCTTGCCGACGCGCTTGCCGCGCATGCCACGGGTGATGCAATCCGCGTGCCTGTGGCGGCAAACCGAATCGCCAGCACGCGTGAAGCGATGGAGCAGCGACTCACCAAGCTTCACAACGAATGCTCGACGCTCATGGATTTGTGCGACAGCACGATGAGCGACCTGACGCAGATGAAAGGCTTGATCGGCAACACCGCCAAGGTCAACGCCATCATCGAGCGCATCCAGCCGCGTGGTGCAACTGTGCAGAAGATGGATTCGCACTGGCTTGTGCAACGCCTCTCGCAGAACGGCCAACTCAAGCGATTCAAAGCTGATCGCGACATCGCACTATCCACGCACAGCAGTGTGTGGGACGAGCAGCGGCTGCGCATCGAGCGAGACTTCATCAACATGGAGATTCTTCGCGCGGGTGCAACTCGCATGCAGGAGTTGCTGAGCGATGCCATCGCGTCAGGGCGCGATGAATCTGCCAAATCTCGCACCGGCATCCGCGTCAGCAGCCTCGACGAACTGCCGCCAATTCGCAAAGTTGCTGCATGCATCTGGGTCGATGTTGACCGTGGCAATCTTCTCACGCCGCGCGATTTGTCGCAGAGAATCGACGGGAAAAACGTACTTTCTCGCACGCTCTCTCGACTTGAAGCGTGCGAACACATTGAGTCGATCGTTCTCATGTCGCCCCATGCGGGCCGCGTTGCTGAATTGCTGCGTGACCATGTGTTGCTGAAGCCAACAGAGATCGTCGAGTTGCCAGTATCGCGCATGCATGAGCGACTGACAGGTGTCAAAGCTTCGCGAATCTTTCAACGCAGCAGTTGGCGCGGCGGCATCAACGCACTAACCGTCTTCGATGAACTGTTTGAGCCGCAATTGCTCGCGAAAGTGATGCAAGATCGTGAGATCGATGCTGCGGTACTCGTGGGTGCTGACTGGTGCGTGATTGATGCCAATCTTGTTGATCAAACCATCGCGCGATATCGCAGTGATCCAGTGCAAAATCGTCTGACTTTTTCGCAAGCCGCTGTCGGTCTTTGCGGCTGTGTGATTGATCGCAGTATTGCTGAAGACCTGGCGCGAGCCAAGGGTCCGTGGGCGACCATCGGGGCGGTGCTGGGATATCACCCGCATGCGCCGAAGGGTGATCCGATTGCCAAGGACCCGTGCGTCAAGGTCTCGCCGGCGGTGCGTGATGTCATGCTGCGCTGCGTGTGGGATGACATCAACTTCCAGCGCGTCTGGTCGCGCATGGGTGAGGACGCGTGGACGTTGCAAGGCGATGCGCTCGCGAGTGCTTTGCGCGTACAGCACGATGCATGCGTTGCTGAAAACAGCTTTGTCGCTGAGATACTCGATATCAACTTGGAAAGGCTCACAGCAGATGACATGCCGGTGATTGTTCGCGAACTTCGGCGCTTGATGCAGAGCCAACCTGCTCTCGCCGTCACTATTCGCGATCAAGCCGGTAGCGGAGCTTGGCAAATCGTGGTTGACGCTGCCCGCTCGCTGCACGTTGCTGGTATTCACATTCGTTTTTCGCAAGTCGTGCTTAGTGACGATGCGACCGTACTGCTCGACGCGCTCGACATGCATATCGATGCAATCAGCCTTGATCTACCGGGTGATTCGCAACGTTCTTGGGAAGTTGCACAAGCGATGCCAAGCCGTGAAGCGACATGGGAAGCAGTGCAAGCGTTTCTTGACGAACGTGCGAAGCGCATCGTATCACTGCCGCATACGTGGCTCGTGCCGCGCATGGCGAAGCACGAGACGACATTAGATGACCTTGACAGTTTCTTTGATCGTTGGCTGCTGACTGCGGGTGCGTGTGTCATTGATCCGCCGCAGCGTGCTGGTCGCATCGAGCCGCTTCCATTGCCGCGTGATGCTGCCTGCCGGGATGCGTGGGCGATTTACCATCTGCAACTGCAACACACGACTATCGCCGCTAGTGGCGCAGCACAACGCAGTTTGCCCGCATTCACGACAGCAGGACTGGAGCGAGCCATATGAGCGCGGGTAACGCCGTCGCCATTGTGCTTGCTCGCGCAGGCAGCAAAGGTGTGCCAGGCAAGAACGTTGCGATGATTGCAAACAAGCCTTGCATTGCTTGGACCATCGACTACGCACGTGCATCCGCGAGCGTCAGCACCATCGCAGTTAGCAGTGATGATGCCAAGGCTCTCGAAGTTGCCCGCGCAAGCGGCTGCGAGATCATTGAGCGTCCACTTTCACTCGCAACCGATACCGCTCGCATTGACGATGCCGCGCGGCATGCGTGCGAAGTGTTGTTTTCTCGCGAAAAAATCAATAAATCTCAGCCCATTGTCATCTTTTATGCGAACGTTCCCATTCGCCCCTCAGGCCTCATTGATCACGCGGTCAATCTGCTTACTTCGACCAATTGCGACAGCGTGCAGAGCTACCAACCTGTGGGCAAGTTCCATCCCTGGTGGACGGCTCGCGTCGATGAGCATGGGCAAGTTGCGCCGTGGGAGGGTGACGTTCTCAATCACAACATCTTCCGCCGCCAAGATCTTCCGCCTGCGTTCATTCCAGACGGCGCGATCATCACGCTTACTTGGCGTGCCCTTTTCTGTGAAGTGCCAAACGCAGTACCCGGTCCACATCAGTTCTTTGGCGTCGATCGTCGCGGCGTCATCAATCCTGCCGGAAGCGTTGTCGATATCGATGCCAAGTACGACCTGCTCATCGCGGATGCAATGTTGCGTGATACGTCAGCCTGATGTTTCTGTGTGAGATATCGACCAACCCGACCACATGACACGATCAACAAAGCTCGCATCCTTCCCGCCCGGACTACCGCCATGCACATCGCTTCTCGTCCCATAGGCAGCCAGCAACCGCCGTACATCATCGCCGAACTTGGCGTGAATCACGATGGCAGTCTCGATCGTGCCCTCGAACTGACTCGCGCGTGCGCTCACGCTGGCGCGAATGCGATCAAGCTCCAGCTCTTCGATGCGAGCATGCTTATGAGCCGAGCGAGCGTGCTTGCTGCGTATCAGAAGAATGCCGGCGAAAGCGATGCCATCGCCATGCTGCAACGTTTGCAGCTTTCCATTGCTGACATGGAACCTGTTGTGCAACTCGCCCACTCGCTGCGTCTGCACGCCATTGTCACTGTCTTCAGCGTTGAACTGGTTGCAGTTGCAGAGAAACTGCCTTGGGATGCCTATAAAACTGCAAGTCCAGACATCATCAACAAGCCGCTGCTCGATGAACTTGCGCGGACAGGCAAGCCAATCATCGTCAGCACCGGTGCAAGCACGTTGCAAGAAGTTGGCCGGGCACTCTCGTGGCTTCGGGCCTGCCGCGATCGTCTATCCGTGCTGCAGTGCGTCAGCAGCTACCCAACTGCTCTTGAGAACGCCGAACTTGGCGGTATCACTGCAATCCAAGACATCTTCGATGGTCCGGTTGGTTACAGCGATCACACGCAAGCGATCGAAACTGGTGCGATGGCAATCGTCGGCGGCGCATGCATGTTGGAGAAGCACGTTACCTACGACCGTACTGCTCCTGGTCCTGATCACGCTGCCAGTCTGACGCCGGAGATGTTTCACGACTACCGCGTTCTTGCTCACCGCGCTATGCAGCACTGCTTTCCACTTGCAGATCGCGGGACAGGTGGCATCGTGACGCCCCACGCCGGTGACGATGCAAGCGGCCACGATATGGTGGAGGCCATGCGAGAGACGCTGTCGCGCATGCCGAAAACCAAGCGAGTTCTCGATATCGAAAACGATGTCCGCCGCGTCAGTCGTCAAAGCGTGGTGAGTGTGCGAGCTCTCGCCGCAGGTGATGTGCTCACGCGTGACGATCTCACCATCAAGCGTCCGGGCACGGGCGTGCCAGCGTTTGAGCTTGAGCATGTCATTGGTCGCCAACTCGCTCGCCACGTGGAAGCAGATATGCCGCTACAGGCAACTGACCTGGTAATCCAACTGACCTAGCAATCTTGCAAGTATCCAAACGTGCAAACTGTCTCGCGTACGCTCGCTCATCGCACGACGCGAGCTAACCGGAGATCGGCACATGATCGGAGATGGCTGGGATGGCGATCCTGTAACGCGACCAGACAGCAATGTCGATGATTTCGACGATTTGGATATTCCCGCAGGAACACGCCGCGTCGCGGTGGTCACGGGCTCCCGCGCCGAGTTTGGTTTGCTGCGACCGCTCATGTTCGCCGTTGCACGCCGCAGCGAGCTTGCGCTCATGGTCATCGCTGCTGGCAGCCACCTTGTGTCGCCGGCACTCACATTTCGTGATGTCAAACGTGACTTCGCCATCGCCGACGTCGTTCCCATGCAGATCGCGGGTCGCACAGGTCGGCTCGAAGACGTTGAAGCGCTCGGGCGCGGCATCGCACGCTTTGGCCGCAGCTTTGCGCATCTCAAACCGGACTGGGTTGTCGTGCTGGGAGATCGCATCGAAGCATTTGCCGCTGCCAGTGCTGCGAGCGTCGGCGGTTTTGCTCTTGCCCACATTCACGGCGGCGACCGTGCTGAAGGCGTCGCTGATGAAGCGATGCGCCACGCTATCACGAAGCTCGCGCACTTGCATTTTCCCGCCACGCCAAATTCGCGCGACCGCATCATCCGCATGGGCGAAGACACCGCCCGTGTTCATCTCGTCGGCTCACCTGCGATCGATGAACTGTCACGGATCACTTGCATGGATGATGCCGCGTATTCCGCGCTCGGCTCACCGACTGCGATTTTTCTACTGCACCCCACGGGACAGCCCGACGAAGTTGAAGAAGCCACCGCCGCCAGTATCTTGAGTGCCATCAGCGACACATCTCACATATCCGGCGAGCGACTGCTCATCATGCAGCCCAACCTCGATCCTGGTCGCGCTGGCATCATGCGCGCCATCACGACAACAGGCCTCACGTCGATTGCAAATATTGATCGCACCGCGTGGATTGCTCTTCTCAAACGCATGGCGACACTCGCGCCTCATCGAGGAGTGCTGATCGGCAATAGCAGCGCGGGCTTGATCGAAGCTGCGGCTATCGGCTTGCCGGTCGTCGATATCGGCCCGCGACAACGCGGCCGTGAACGCTGTCCTAACGTCATTCACATCGATCACCCCCATGCCGACGCGCTGAGCCGCGCGATCCGCGAAGCTCGCAACGTTGCGCCCGCAAGTTATCAGCACCCCTATGGCGATGGCCAAACTGGAGATCGCATCGCCAACGTGCTGGCGACGATGAATCCGCATGACCCGGCGATCTTGCGGAAAAACTGTTCCTACTAGTTGTCCAGCATGCCGAGAGTATCGTTCTGGAACTTTGAATCGTCGGATGTGTCGTCTGTCTTTCGCTCTTGATTTTTCGCAGTTCAGTTTTCCTTTCCGTCCATACGCTCCACGCGCATGGACGCATCTGCCTCCGACATTTCCTGGCTCCGCGCACTCGCCGGTACCTTTCTTGTTTTTGAAGGTCCTGACGGCAGCGGCAAAACCACGCAGATGCGGCGTTTCAAGCAGATGCTCGATGACGCCGGTCTCGCAACTGTCGAAGTGCGCGAGCCGGGCGGCACGGCAATTGGCGAGCAGATTCGCGAAGTGCTGCTGCACACCAAGGCGGAGATGACACTGCGCTGCGAGATGTTGCTGTACATGGCAAGCAGAGCGCAACTCGTCGAGCAGAAGATCAAGCCCGCGCTCGCGGCGGGACAGGTGGTCGTCGCCGATCGGTACCTCGCGAGCACGCTTGCGTATCAGGGCACGGCGGGGGGCATTTCTCACGAGGATATTTGGGCGGTTGCGAACGCGAGCTTGCAGGGCGTGCTGCCGCATCTGGTTTTGATTTTTGATGTGGATGAGCAAACTGCCGCCAGCCGAATCAATCCGCTGATGGCGACGGCGACGCGCAAGGAGGGTCTTGACCGCATTGAAAGTCGCGGGCAGGCGTTTCATCGCAAAGTGCGCGAGGGGTATTTGACGCAGGCCAAGCAATTTCCGCAGAGCTACAGGCTCATCAATGCCGCTCGGGGGCCGGAGGAGATTTGGAAGGATGTCGTGGGCACGCTGCAAGTTTTCGCTCGATGCAGATCGTGACGGCGAGATGGATTTGTAATGCAGCAATGCGGCGGATCAGGTATTCTCGACCATGTGCTCAAACGCGTCCCATCCCGCAAGTTGCGAGGGTGTCAGTGTCGCTTGTTTACCATTCGCGAGGCGATGACGCACGGCGCGCAGCCAGCGCTTGGTTTCGCGCGAGAGTCGCGGCGGGCCATTGTTGACGACAAGGCCCGCGATCTGTTGGCGTTGATGCGAACGGCGAATAAAGAGCTTCTTCTTCCAGTGCGGTCTGTAGTCGCAATTGGCGATCACTTGCATTGCGAGATTGACGAGGCTCTTGACGAGTAATGAGTCATCGGTCGGAAGACTGAAGATGATGTCGTCGGCGTAGCGGGTGTAGCGGGCACCGAAGTGGCGAGCAAGACCGGTGAGTCGAGCGTCCATGAGGTGGTTGACGAGGTTGCTGAGTTTGGGGCTCGTGGGCGCGCCTTGCGGAAGCGCGTTCTCGTGCGTTGTCAGGTGCGTCAGCAACTTGGCGGCCTCTTTGTCCCAGCCCGCTGCGATGAAATAGTCGCGCACCCAAGCGGCACGTGTGGACGGAAAAAAGTTCTGAAGGTCAATTCCAATGACGACCGCACGATCAGCATGACGCTTGGCGTGATCAACCATGCTGCGCCCACGTTCGTATCCCATGGCGGCGTCGTGTGATTTTGCAGGGCCGAGGACTCTGCGAAGCAGTGCCCGTTGCAGTCGCTTGGTTGCGGCGTCGGGCACGTGGAGCATTCGCGTGCCGCCGGACTTTTTCGGAATGGAGAGTTGCGCGTACGTGGGCTTATGTGACTGAAGCGTCTCGATGGATACGTTGAGGCGCTTCGCCAGGTCGGCGAGTGTGCGTTGTTTGACCCATTTCGGTTTGTAGCGATTGGGGGACGGTTCCCGATAAGACTCTGCCAAGCGAAAGTGGCGTCGCGGTGAAGTGCCGATGAGGGATCGGAGGAGTAATTGGAAGAGCCAGGCGAGCATGAATGAGACCGCCCGGCGTAAGCCAAGCGGTTTCGCACCTTGCCAGTTGTGGCAACAACTGCGATCAAACGTCAGCGACGCGAAAGCGACGCCCGCGGCGAAACACCGCGCACTCCCGGCGTAAGGGAGCCCACCAAGGTGTACGGAGAGTGTACAGGGCTTTCAATTTGGGTGCAACTCGCGGGGGGGTTTGTGGTGCGAGTGTCTTGGTGAGCACGACCGTTCTCCGCGTTGCTGGTCGAGTCAACGTTGCAAAGTACTGAGCTGTGGGTTGTTGTGTTCTGCGGCTTTTCAGCGGTAGAGGATGCGCCTATAGTTTTGGCCACGCGGTCGTGGCGAAATTGGCAGACGCGCTAGATTCAGGTTCTAGTGGGGTCACACCCTTGGAGGTTCAAGTCCTCTCGACCGCACTTGTGAGAATGACGCCGCCGAGCAATTGCTCGGCGGTTTGCATTTGGGGGAAGGAGTGAAGAAGTAACGAAGTGACGGAGTGACGAAGTCTTTGGGTTTGGGCGTGGGATGGGGTTCGTCAATATGCTTTGGTTCGTCACTTCGTCACTTCGTCACTTCGTCACTTCGTCACTTCGTCACTTCCTCGCATGTCCACCGCTCCCACCATCCTCCTCGGCATCGATGAAGCTGGGTACGGCCCCACACTCGGGCCGCTCACGGTTGGGATGTCGGTCTTTGCGGTGCCCGCGCCGGCGGATGGGCAGCCTGCGGTGCCTGATTTGTGGAAGTTGCTCGCTTCAGGCGTTTGTCGCGAGCCGGGCCGCGGTGGCAAGCCCGATGCGAAGGGGCGCATCGCGATTGCTGATAGCAAAGAACTCAAACTTGCGAGCAGCGTCAAGACCACGCATCCACTGGTGCATCTTGAACGCGGCGTGCTGACGACGCTGATGTGCGCGGGCCATGATGTGCTGCCGGATGAAAGTGCCACGACCACGACCACGCCCGGCACCACGCCCGGCACGGCCGCGAGCACAATGACTGACGGCAAACTGTTCGCCGCTCTGGGCGCGCAGCTGCCCAGCGAAGCGTGGTACACGGGCGAGTCAGCACTGCCCGTTGCGCACAGCATCGGTCAGTTGCGTATAGCCGCGAATCAGCTCGATCGCACGCTGCGGGCCGCGAACGTTGAGATTCTCGCGATGAAGTGCCGGGTGGTGGGGGAGCGCGAGTTCAATGACCTTGCCGTCAATCATGGTGGCAAAGCAGCGACGACGGGCAAGGCGCTACGCGAGCATCTCAAGTTCGCGTGGGATCGCTGGGGAATGATGCAGGAAGGTCGCACGACGCTTGGCATCGTGTGTGATCGTCAAGGCGGGCGAGCGGCGTACGGCAATTTGCTGCAAAGTGCGCTGCCGGGCACGACAATCACGATCATCGAAGAAAGTGACACGCGCAGCAGATACACCATCGAAGGCGTGAATGCGCACGGGCACGCGTGCAAGGCTGCGATTGCGTTTTTGGTTGAAGCCGAGCGACATCACCTGCCGGTTGCGCTGGCGAGCATGATCGCGAAGTTCACGCGAGAATTGGCGATGGACCGGTTCAATCGCTACTGGTCGCAGCGGGCAGTTGGAACGAATGTGGAACTCAAGCCGACTGCGGGCTACGCGCTGGACGCAGGTCGATGGCTCAAGGATGCGCGGAGCATCTACACGCCGGCAGAAAAGCAACTGCTTGTGCGGCTGGCGTGAAACGAGGCCCGACGGCTAAGACTTCTCGCGACGGGTCGGAGTGCTCGATGGCTAGCGGTCCCGGCCACGATCTTCTTCGCCCTGCAATTGAAGCTCCGCCATCTCAGCCGCAGTCACAATCGGTGCTTTCACGCCGAACACATGCACAAGCACGCCTCCGGCATGTGCAGCATTTGCCAGCACAAGTGCGGGCAAGACCCAGATCGCCAGCATGCTCAGCAGCAAGCCCAATCGCGCACCAGTCTTGAGCTTCTCGTGCCACTTCCACGCAACCACGTTCGCAATCACGAGAGCGATGCTCACGCCGATGAACAAATTGCGGGCAAGCTCTGCGAGTTCTTCATGCCGATGCAGCGCTTCGCCCGTGCCGGGCACAACGCGAGCAAACTGCTCCGTGGCTTCGCCGGTTTCAACCGCAAAAATCGCGAATCCTGTACCCACGACACAAACCACCATCGCCCCAAACAGCATCGCGCGCCACTGCGACTTCCACACGAGTGCCAACCCCACAAACACCGGCACCAGCATGGGCACTGCTAAAGCAAAGTGCACGACCAGCGGATGCAAACCTTCGTACGCGGGAAGCGACGGGAGTGCGAGTGGATTCATGTGTGCATCTTATCCAGATCACGCGGGTCACTGCCTGGCTTTATCAAACCAGTCCAACCGCGAAGAAAACCGCCGTGAACGCCAAATCGGCGATCACAATCGCCACGACGCATTGCACCACGGTGCTCGTCGTCGCGTTGCCCACGCCTGCTGCTCCGCCTGAGACTTTCAGGCCGTTCAGGCATGCGATCGTGCCGATGAGCAGGCCGAAGACGGCGCCTTTGCTGACGCCGGTTGCAAAGTCGACCAGTTTGGCTTGGTCGAGCATGTTGCGCATGAAGTTGTCGAAGGGGATTTCGAGCGCGACCACGCTGATGGCCAGCGCACTCGCGATGGAGACCACGCTGGAGATAACGGCGAGGCACGTCATGCTCAAGATCGCCGCGAGCAGCCGGGGCACAACCAGGAATCGCACCGGATTCAGCGCGTGCGCTTCGAGGGCTTCGATCTCTTCACTCACCACCATCGTGCCGATTTCTGCGGCGATGCTTGCTCCGGCAAAACCGGTCAGCACAATCGCCCCAATCAGCGGCCCGAGCTCTCGCAACACGGCGATGGAAATGATGTTCGCCACCAAATCCTTGCGACCAAAATCATCAAGCGGCGGCGAAAGCTGAAACGCAAGAATGAGACCCACGCACCCCGAAACCAAACTGACAATGAAGATACTCCGCACGCCCACGCGCACAATCTGCGAGATGACCGCCGCCTTACCCAACCGAATCCGCGGCGAAGCAGCACCCTTCGCGGCCCACACCAGCGTGTCCCAAAGCAGAAAGATCGCGGCACCGATGTGTTCAATCAGGCCGATGGCTTGGGCGCCGATGGTGGCGACGGGAGCGAGGAGCGTGTCGCGCAAGCGGGATGGTTGGGGGTCGGGCATCTGAGGGGAAGCAGTCTGCGTGTGACTAAGCGAGCCGGTTAGTTGGACAACAGTATAGATGGTTTTTGCCGACGCTTCGCGGCTCGGAACCGACTTCACTTGTCGACGCTCAATCGGGACGTTGTACCCCGACGAACAGACCGCTAGCTGGCCGACGGAGTAAGGTCAACAATCGCGACATTGTGGGTCGTCGAGTTCATGGCGAACCAATTATGTGTCGAAAATGCGCTCGGCGGAGGGCATCCCCGCCGAGCACGATCAACAGGTACTCGTCGATTGAGATTCGTACCGGTTCAGGCGTATTTCAATCGGGGGCGTGCACTCAGGCCCGACGACGACGAGTTGCAGCCAGTCCGGCAACGCTCAGCAGTGCGAGTACGCCGGGAGTGGGCACGCTGTTGATTTGGAAGTTGAAGATGTCTGAAGAGGCGTATGTACCGGTGGTGTCGTAGACGCGCATGCTGACTTCGTAGAGACCGCGTTCACTGATGAAGAAGCCCCAGCCGTGGAAGTGGTTGCCGTTGCCGAGGAAGATCGAGCGATCACCGAGGGCTCCGCCAGCGACCTGAGCTTTGTCGTACACGCCCAGGACATCGAAGGAGTCGGTGCCGACGGTGTTGGTGCCCTGTAGTTGACGCAGCGCGTTGTCGGTATTGCCTGCAGGATTCACCAACATGCCGATCGCGAAGCTTGCGAGCGGCGAGCCGGCAATCGGGTTGACGGACAGGATTTCGTACGCGTACGACCCGCCGACGATGTTGCCGGTGGCGACGAATGCATCACCACCGGTGGGATTGAACGTCTGGCGTTCGGTGGCGGGGTGAAGAGCCGACATGCTGCTCTGGGCGTACCAGCCGTTCACGGGAGACAAGCCGCCCCCGTTTTCAGCGGCGCGCCAGTTGGTGGGTGCGCTGTGCCAGAGGTTGAACGAGGCCTGAGCGAAAGGAGCATTGGGATCCGTTGCGTGGCGAGTGGATCTCGTCTGTAGTTGCTGAACGCCGGGAGCGACGGGCGCGAAGCGGTAGGCCCACTGCTCAGACTCAGGTGCACCACTGGTGCCGTAGCCGGTTCGCAGTTCGAGCTGCTGTCCCGCGGTGCCGGATGCGGTGGTGAAGCCGATGTGTGTGCCCCGAAACGCGGTTGCTTGCGCGAACGCTGAACCGCTGACGGTGACGAGGACAAGTGTGGAAACGATCTTGGAAACGGTCTTCATGGAAAACTCTCTCTAGAGCCGTCGAGGGCTCGATTGGAAACAGGGAGGAAAAACACGATTGAGATCACGACGCAAGCGACATGCTCGGTCGTGCGGGAACAGGCCCGTCCGTTACGGGCACACGCCGCCGGCGAGCACGTTGAAGAAGTCGATGACGTCCTGGTCTTCAGGAAAGACGCCGTTGTTGTTGAAGTCGATGTCACTGCATGTGCCAGTGGGACACTCACCGCCCGCGAGCACGTTGAAGAAGTCGATGACATCCTGGTCTTCGGGGAAGACGCCGTTGCCGTTGAAGTCGATGGAGTCGCATGCTTCGCCGACCACAAAACGGACGGTGAGAGGCAAGCTATCGGCGTAGACCCCGTTCACGTCATACGCGATGAACGTGACGTCGTACACGCCGCGTGTACTGAAGGCACAGCCTTGCTCATGGTCGTGACCACCGATGCCCACGGCGAAAGATCGGCCGGCGCGGCTGGTAGCGGTGCTGAAGGCCTGAGGTGAAAAAGCTCCCACCTCGTCAAAGGCTCCCCATGCTACCACCGCACCGGCACCACCGCCGACCTTGGTGACGTTGGCGATCTCATAGGCAAAGTCGCCGCCGTTGAGTCTTCCAGTTGCGAGGTAGTAGTCACTGGTGAGAAGCAGTTCGTCGCCTGCATACCAGCCAGCGATTTCTGCAGGAACAGAGAGCGGAAATTCCACGGCGAATTGGGCGATTTCGTCACCCAGCATGAGACGTCCATCGGCGACATACAACGCCGATTCGGCGGGGTAATAGCCCGCGCGAATCTGGGTGATTCCCTGCGATGTGTCGATCGTGATGTGATTGTGTGCAAGCGCACAGTGCGCCATGCAAGCGAATGCGGCTGACGCGGCCGCGACGCGGGAAAGAATCTGCATGAGTTTCTCCTGGCAACGCGTGTCTGCACACGCGTTGCGAGATGTATGATGAATGTGCTGAGCGCGAAACGAACGCTGTCACTGCGCGGCCAGCGGGTCAAACGGGCTTGTCGCGGGGGTATACCTCGCGCCAAAATCTGTCCAGGGCAATGCCTTGGCATGGCTGTCGACATACAAAAAGTGACCTGCACCCAGGTGTCGGGTGACGGCGACCGCCGCACGCAACTGATCCGCGTTCGCGAATTGATGCGTATTGAGGTGATCTGCTGTGCCCTGACCTTCCGGCTCGTATGCGTAGATGACGGCATAAGGCCTTGGAATCAGATCGACCCGCGTGAAGGCTCTCGTTCGACCGCCGGGAAGCGGCTGACGAGTCACTGGATGTATGTCAATGCCTGGCGTTAAAGGCTCAAGATGTTCGTTAGTCGCGTAACTCGTCAACTTCTGCGCACGCCATGGGTCGAGTGGACAGAGCCGGAAGTTTGGCGAAACGCCGTACTCCTGCAGACTGTTCAGCCAGCCGTCTCGTGCGAGCAGGGACGAAGCCGTGTGGCTTGATATCGGGAATGCACCTTTGTGTGCATCGCAGTAGAGCGTGACCGCCTGCCCGATGGAACGAAGTCCCGAAAGGCACACGGTACCTCGAGCGGCGTCGCGTGCCTTTCCCAGAGCGGGAATCAGCATCGCGACTAGCAACGCAATGACTGCAATGACCACGAGCAGTTCGATCAGCGTGAACGCTGAGCGATCTAACTCGCCACATTTGACGCAGGACATCAATCCAGCCCTTGTTGCGGTGAGCGATGAGCGCAGTGCAAGACTGGACCACAGCACACAGCACGCGTGTGAAACTGAAGCGAAACACATTAAGCGTTCAGGCCAGGCTCGGACTGAGGCGTGGTGGCGGTTCTGTGGTGTCTAGCGCACGTGACTCCCACGCGGCGTCCGGTGGAAGAAGCGGTACGAAAGGCGTGGGCGAGGCGATGATGATCTCGTCGATCTTCACCGCTGGCGCGACGGGAAGGCAAAGCGACAGAACTTGTGAGAGACCTTTGCAAGTCATCGCCGACAGTGAAAGACGAGACTGCTTGATCGCGGGCTTCGTCTCAGCCTTGGTTGCGGTCGAGCAGCATGAAGCTGCCGTTGAACAGGTGGCTTCGGGCTTGTGACTCGACGCACACGCGCGGGCCAACATGCTCCTGCTGCCTGTGTCACACGCACCGCGCTCGCAGCATGAGCCCTGCTCGACTGCGACCTGGCGGACACCCACGGTCGCGATTCCCTGCTTGAGTTCGTTCTTGATGCGGTCAACGCACATCTCGCAATGCGCGCTGCCCGGCTTGACGGCATTCGCGGCGGCGATCCAATCCGCGTCGTCAATATGTACGTTTTCCGGCGGCAAAACGCCGTTTTCGATGGCCCACACAAGTCGTTCGCGCAGCGTGTGACAGCGACAGACGGTCCAGCACTGCTGAGAGCCAGCGCATCCACAGCCGCTGGCCTCGCACGGATATCGATCGCCGCTCACGCGACCGAACCAGCGAGCCATAGCTTGAGAGGACGGAAGCAGTCCGAACGTGGCGACGGTGTAAGCCGCCAGCAGTAGCAGAGCCACCGCTCGAATTGCCACGCTGTGTCGTGCTATCCGAGGCATTCTCCGATGCTAGGTGAAAAATACTCTGGTTTCAACTCAAGATTGTCGTCGCTGCCCGGATTCATGTTTATGCATGCCGCGACCCACGCCGTCTTGCTCTACGTTCCCGCCTCACATGCTCTCCGCCGCCCCAACATCCGGCGCGATCTTGAACAAGCTCGTCAGCCGCGAGATATCAAACACCGCCTTCACGCGCTCATGCATGCCTGCAAGCACAAGCGTGCTGCCGGCTTTGCGTGTCAGGTTCATCGCTTCAACCAGCGTCGCCAGGCCCGCCGTCGCCATGTAAGGCACGCCCGTGAGATCAACGATGATCTTGCTGGGGCGTTTATCCATTGCCTCGCGAATCGCTTGCCGCAGCGCGGGCGCTTCATGCGTGCCGATATCGCCCGCCGGAGCGGCGTATGCCACCACGCCTTTGAACGTAACTGCAACGTGCGTTGATGAACCTTCAGCTGCCATGCGACCCTCCACGACATCCCGAACGACCCGCGTCGTCAGTCTCGGCCGTATGCACCGCGGGCGACGACACATGTTTGACCAGCGTGAGCCGCATGCCCGCGCCATCATCGCGCTTTTCATACGTCGCTACATCCATCACCTGCTTGATGATGTGCACGCCCAGCCCGCCGGGCCGCACATCCGCAAGATCACGACTCTTGATGCTCTCGATATCAACTTGTTTCGCGCGATCTTCAATCACAATGCGCAATCCCGCCCCGCGCTCATGCGCACCATCAGTAAACGGCGTAATCGAGAGCCAGATATGCCCATCGTGCTTGCCGTCGTATCCGTGCTTCATCACATTCGCCAGAGCTTCGTCAACCGCCAGCACCACCTGCGCGCCCTGGTCGTCATTGAAGCCATGCCGCTTGCAGATCTGTCGCAGAAAATCTCGCACCGCGCACAAGTACACGGGCTTGCTCAGCAGTTCCATGCGAATTTCAGCTTCGCGACTGGCAATCGTGGCAGCTTGCGATGTTGTCGAAGGCGATTGACTCACTTGCGCCCTCCATCGACGCCTTGAGCGTCTTGCCATGCGTGCCACTTGCGCGTTGCAATTGCTCGTGCAGTCGCGTCAGCGTGCGGATCGTATCCGAGCGTTTCGCCCGTAATGCGTTCAAGCGTGCGAATCGCCAGCACGCGTGTTGCCGGGTCGTCGCTGTCGAGCATTTTCACCAAGTCGCCCACGCTGCCCTTGTCGCGGGTTTCCGCCGCTTGCACTATCGCAGCGTTGCGTGCCGCCGGCTCGGGAGAATCAAACGAAGGCGTCACCACAGGCCCGCAGCCCGCAAGCCCGAAGCCCGCAAACGCAACCATCAAGATGAAACCGGCGATGCAGCCAAGTCGCATCGGTGATTGTAGTTCCGCCGCCCTGCTGCAATCGCGAACCACTATCATGCCACACTCCAGTCATGCCACCTGCCAACCTCCATGACGTTCCGCCGGACCGTCAACGACGTCTGCTGCGCATTTCGCGCACCTTCGTTATTGGATTCGCGGTTGTCGCCGCCGGTTACTTCGGTGCCCTGTTTCTTCGAGGCAAATACCAAGACTGGCACCACCTTTACCACGCGATGCGTGCGGTTGTCACGGGCGCGAATCCGTATGAAGCTGGCATCCAGTGTTACATCTATCCGCCGACGTTCGCCGTCGTCTTCGCCCCGCTAGGTTGGTTGCCTGAAGGTCTCTCGGGATTCATCTTCGCCTTCATCAGTGCTGGCCTCATGGCCGTTGCTCTTGTACTCATCGCGAGAGAAACCTGCCGCTTGCTCAAGCTAGGCGACGAACCTTGGCGCGTGTGGACCATCGCCGCCGTCGGCATGCTCTTCAATATCGACAAACTCCGCGCGGTCATCTACTCAGGTCAGAGCGATCACGTCATCCTCGCGCTGCTCGCGATCGCATTCGCCACCGTGCGCCGCAAGCCGTTCATCGCTGGCCTCTGCATCGGTTTGTCCGCCGTCATCAAGTTCCAAACTATCGCTTTTCTGCCGTATTTCGCCATCCGCCGCCGCTGGCACGAATGCGCTGGCATCGTTACAGGCGTCGCCGCAGGCTTGTCCGCGGGCATCCCAATCTTCGGCTGGACCACCAACTGGCACTACGTCGCCACCAGCTTGCAAGGCGTGCTATCGCTCATCGGCCAGGCACCATCCACCACAACTTCAAACATCAACCCGCTTACATGGTGGGCGAGCGTCTCCATTCCCAGTGCCCTCGCACGCATCACGGGCTATCCCGCCAACACCGCACTGCTCGCCAGTTTGCTCATCGCTGCCGCCGCCGGTTGCGTTGCCGTTGTCGCGATCATCTACCGCCATAACCACCAACCGCTTTTCGTCACTCGCTTCGGCCCCGCCGAGCGCGATCTTTCGCGCGGCCTGCTCACCTGCGTCGAATGGTCAGGCATCATCGTTGCCCTCATCGTCTTCAGCCCGCAAGCAGTGGGGCGGCATTTCGCCCTCGCGGTCTTTCCCACCATCCTCGCCGCTGCTTTCCTTCTGCATCCGCGAACCGCCGCCCCCCGCCCTTGGGTTCTCGCCGCTGTCCTCATCTATTTCGCTGGCCTCACCCTCCCTCCCGGCGGCCTGATGTTCGACGCTGCCCTGGCCCGTTGGAAACACATAGGCAACGCAAGTTGGTGCACGCTCGCCGCGTATTTGTTGCTTGTCGCCGCCACTTTGCGAAGTTCGCGCTCCCTTCCACCGCAAAACCCCGTAACCTCTCAGCCCTGAAACCAAACAACGGTTTCCCATCCGTTTCGACTTCTTGCCTTTCTTCGCAACGGTCTGTTTCGCCTCGATTGGCTTTGCTTCAAAAGGATCACGCATGTCGCACCGTCTGTCGCTGCCAACTCGCCTCTTCGCACTCGCAGGCCTCGCTTGCGTGGCTTCGCTCGCACACGCCGACATCACCCCCAACGCCGGCATGATGCGCTGGCCCGATGTCTCCAAAGACTCCATCTGCTTCGTCTACGCCAATGACATCTACATCGCGCCCAAAGCAGGCGGCAAAGCCAGCCCGCTCGCCAGCCCGCAAGGCCTCGAAAGTTTCCCGCGATTCAGCGCGGACGGCAAGACCATCGCCTTCGTCGGCAACTACGACGGCAACCGCGATCTGTACACCATCAACGCGGAAGGCGGCAGCGCAGCCCGCGTAACGCACCACCCCACGGGCGAAACGCTCTGTGATTGGACGCCTGACGGCAAGCTGCTGTTCCTCGCCAACAACATGGCCGTCCACCTGCCGCGAACGAGCCAGATGTGGACCGTCAGCCCCGAAGGCGGCCTGCCGCAACAAGTCAGCGTGCCTTACGCAGGCTTTGGCAGCATCTCGCCCAACGGCGAATGGCTCGCGTACACCACGCACAGCACCGACACGCGTACCTGGAAGCGCTACCGCGGCGGCATGGCGACTGACGTTTGGCTCTTCAACCTCAAAACCAAAGCCAGCAAACGCATCACCGATTGGGAAGGCACCGACACGATTCCAATGTGGGTTCCCGGCGGAAAAGGCGACAAGGTCTACTTCCTGAGTGATCGCGGCAGCGAGCACCGGCTCAACGTGTGGGAGTACGACATCGCAAGCAACGCGAGCAAGCAAATCACAACCTTCGCCGATGATGACGTCCGCTGGCCCGGTGTCGGCCCAGGCGACAATGGCGAAGGCGAAATCGTCTTCCAACTCGGCAGCAAAATGATGCTGCTCAACTTGGGCACTTCGCAAAGCAAACAAGTCACGTTCACGATTCCAGGCGACCGCCCGCAAGTCCGCACGCGCACCGTTGACGCTGTCGAAACCGGCATCACCGGCGCCAGCATTTCGCCCACCGGCAAGCGCGTCGTCGTCAACGCTCGCGGCGATCTCTTTACCACGCCCGCCAAAGAAGGCGTCACCCGCGCCCTCACCCGCACCGACAATCTCTTTGAACGCGACCCCGCATGGAGCCCCGATGGCTCGATGATCGCGTACTTCAGCGACGAAAGCGGCGAGTACGAACTTTGGGTCCGCGGCAGCGATGCAGTCGCCGCCAAGAAGGATGACAAAAAGGCCGACGAAAAGGCCAGCGACACCGCCGCCAAAGACAACGCCAAGGAAGAAGCCAAGCTCGAAGCCTCCACCAAAATGCAGCCGCGCAAGCTGACCAGCTTGGGCAAAGGCTTCCGCTACAGCCCGCAGTGGAGTCCCAACAGCAAGCACATTGCGTATAGCGACGACGCCGGCAACATTCGCGTCACCACCGTCGAAACCGGCGAAACCAAGATCATCGACACCGACCCCTGGGCCAGCCAGCAGGCCGTCAGTTGGTCGCACGACGCCGCGTGGATCGCGTACTCACGCGGCGACGATCGCGTCACGCAAGGCGGCATCTGGCTCTACGAAGTCGCAACGGGCACCAAGACGCAAGTCGTCTCGTCATTCTTCAATTCCTTCTCGCCCACCTTCGATCGCGCGGGCGATTGGCTCTACTTCATCAGCAACCGCGACATCGAGAACCCCACTTACGCCGACAACGACGAAACCTTCGCGTACTCGCAAACCGCGCGCATCTACGCCGTGCCGCTGCGGGCTGATGTCAAGAACCCCATGCTCGCAAAGGCCGACGAAGAAGAACTGAAAGCCGACAAGAAGAAAGACGACAAGCCCAAGGACGAGAAGAAAGACGACGAAAAGAAGAGCGACGAGAAGAAAGACGCAGCGAAGGACGAACCCAAGAAAGACGAAGACAAGAAGGACCCCGACAAGAAGGAAGACAAAAAGGACGACAAGAAAGACGCCAAAAAGCCCATCACCATCGATCTCGCTGGCTTCGAACGCCGCGCTATCGATCTCCCCATCGACGCCGGCTCCTTCGGCAGCCTTGCCGTGAACGACAAAGGCAAACTCCTCTTCATCCGCAACCCCGCCCCGCGCAGCGATGCTAAGCGCGCCCTCAAGACTTTCGACATGACCGCCGACGAGCCCAAGGAAGAAACCATCGCCGACGATGTCAACGGCTTTGACATCTCCGCCGATGGCAAGAAGGCTCTGCTCTTCAAACCCCAGAATAAACTGCAAGTCAGCGACACGTCAGCCGGCGCAAAGCCCACAAACGTCCCCACCAGCGACATGCGAGTGACCATCGACCCGCGCGACGAGTGGAAACAGATCATCCGCGACACCTACCGCGTGCAACGCGACTTCTTCTACGAGCCCACCATGCACGGCGTGGACTGGGAAAAAGTCCACGACCACTACGCCGCCATGGTCGACGACGCAACCACGCGAGAAGACATCGCCTGGATTCAAGCCGAGATGATCAGCGAACTCAACATCGGCCACGCCTACGTCAGCAGCCCCGGAGATGTTGAACAACCCAAGTCCATCGGCGTGGGCATGCTCGGTGCCGACTTTGAACTCGCCGGCGGCTTCGGTGCCCCGGGCATCCCAACCTACCGCATCACGAGAATCATCGAAGGCAACGCCTGGGATGTTGACGCCCGCGGCCCCTTGAGCCAACCCGGAGTCGACATCAAAGTCGGCGACTATCTCTTAGCCGTCAACGGCACGCCCGTCGATACGAGCAAAGACCCCTGGGCCGCCTTCGTGGGCCTCACCGGTAAAGTCGTCACGCTGACAGTCAGTGACAAACCCGCCAGCAGCGAAGGCAGCGCACAAGCCGGTGCCAACACCCGCGACATCACCATCAAAACCCTGGCAAACGAATCCGACCTCCGCTTCCGCGCCTGGATCGAAGGCCGCCGTGCTTACGTCGAACAACAAACCGGCGGCACCGTTGGCTACATCTATGTCCCCAACACCGGAGTCGATGGCCAGAACGAACTCTTCCGCCAGTTCTTCGGCCAACGCGGCACGCAGGCCCTCATCATCGACGAACGCTGGAACGGCGGCGGCCAAATCCCCACGCGCTTCATCGAACTGCTCAACCGCCCCGCCACCAACTACTGGGCCCGCCGCCACGGCAACGACTGGACCTGGCCACCCGACAGCCACCAAGGCCCCAAGGCCATGCTCATCAACGGCCTCGCAGGCAGCGGCGGCGACATGTTCCCCTGGCTCTTCAAACACAACAAGCTGGGCCCCGTCATCGGCACGCGCACCTGGGGCGGCCTCGTGGGCATCTCCGGCAACCCCGCCCTCATCGACGGCGGCTACGTCAGTGTCCCCACCTTCGGCTTCTACGAAACCGACGGCACCTGGGGCGTCGAAGGCCACGGCACCGACCCAACCCACGAAGTCCTCGACGACCCCGCGAAGATGCAAGACGGCGGCGACCCCCAACTCGACAAAGCCATCGAACTGATGCAAGACGCCATCAAGCAAAAGCCCTACGTCAAACCCAACCGCCCCCAAAGCCCCAATCGCAAAGGCATGGGCATCCCGGAGGCCGATCGCTAAGCAAAGCCCAGCCTTTCCCAGCAGCGGAGCCGCGCTCGCCAGTTGCCAGAGGCGCCAGCCTCTGGAAGCCGCCCCGCCGATCAGTCTTTCCTCCCCAGTGCCTTCTCCGCCGTCGCTTCCGCCCCACACTCCGGACAAACTTTCCCAACTTCCAACCCCCGCCGGTCATACTCGGCAGGTGGCATCATGGTGCCATCGGGCATGGTTTCGCAACCTGATGCGAACCACCGCCCACGTACCGCGTGATGTCCGCACCGCCGAGCTTGATGGCACTCAACGCCGCACTAGAAGCTGCGGAAGTGTCCTTGTCACGCAGAAGCACGTTGTCAATATACGACGAGATACCGCTTCCCGCAATGCCCGCCCCGATGCCCACACCACCCAACCGTTCTTGCGAGCGCTAGCGCACAAGAGCGTAAAAACACAATCAAGCGGAGAGAGAGGGATTCGAACCCTCGAAACGGTTACCCGTTTACGCGATTTCCAGTCGCGTTCCTTCGGCCGCTCGGACATCTCTCCGGCGAAGGGGGGACTTTAGGGCAGCTATCTCGCCATTTCCGGCCTCGCGGTTCACGCTTCACATCAGCACGTGTCGCCGTAGCTTCTCTCCACCACGCTCGCGCGTGCGTCAGCGTGCACATGCTTTCCGCACCGTTTCTCAAGCATTTTGACGCCTTTCACCCAATCCGCCCTCTTTGCGCAAATCTCTTCGGTCCCCAACTTCGTACCATGCCCCGTGACCCAATCTCCCGACATCGCCTGGCGTGACGCCGAACTCTCCGACCCGCACCACAACGCCGAAAAAGCCGGCAAAGTCCGCCGCATGTTTACGGCTATCGCCGGTAGCTACGACCTCAACAACCACGTCCACAGCCTCTGGCAAGACGTCCGCTGGCGCAACTTCGCCGTCAAAGTCGCCAACGTCAAGCCCGGCGACATCGTGCTCGACGTCGCCTGCGGCACGGGCGACCTGACCCAGGCCTTCGCCCAATCCCCCGCCGCCAAAGTGATCGGCGTCGACTTCACCCACGCCATGCTCGAGGTCGCCCGCGACAAACGCCAGGGCCTGACCACGCAAACTGCACAAAAAGTCAGCTACTTCGAGGGTGACGCACAGAATCTTCCGCTCGCCGACGCCAGCGTGGATGTCGTTTCTATCGCATGGGGTATCCGCAACGTTGCCGACCCCGCGCAGGCCATGCGCGAATTTGCACGCGTGCTGAAACCTCAAGGCCGACTTGTGATTTTGGAGTTCTCGCAGCCGTCTATTCCGCCGGTTCGCTGGTTCAATGACCTGTACGCAGGTCGCATCATGCCCATGACCGCGAGCTGGATCGCTGGTGATAAGTCCGGTGCTTATAAGTATTTACCCAAGAGTGTGAGTACTTTCATGAGCCGCCAGCAGATGCTCGATCTTTTTTCTCAGGCTGGTTTCACGCAGGCGCAACATTGGTCACTGAGCCTCGGAATATGCGCATGTTATCGGGGCACACGGTCGTGACAGGCGTCCTATAACACAACTTTGCAACTCAGGGAGCTGCCGAACAATGGGGGGTTCCTATTTTATAGGACGTTATTTCCCGCCCAGTGAACTCTTGCACTTCCCACCTCATCCTCCGATACGACAACTCCCCTCCGCGATTGTTCGCAATCGCGACTGCGGCCTTGCGGTTCTCCGCACGGTGGAATTCGAGGGATCGTGCCGGCAAGGGATTGCCGGTTGGATCGGTGGTGTGGATGCCGGCGAAGCTCGTGGAGCGGAGCTCGCTGGCAAAATGACAAGGGTTTATTCCCATGAGTCAGCAACTGCTCGTTGAACGTTTGTTTGAGTCGCTCAGCTCGGGCGACCGTGCCCAAAGCCGCAAGGTCGTGGGCGAGGCGATCCAGCAAGGTGCGAATGCGCAACGCATCCTGATCGATCTCTTCTGGCCCACGCACGAGATGATCGAAAAGCTCTTCCGCCAGGATCAGCTCACCGTCGTCTCGTACAACATGTCCACCAGACTTCTTCGCATGCTTGTGGACCAATTGGCCAGCCAACTCACCATGCAGCCCGCTCTGGGCAAAACCGTCTTCGCCTGCTGCGGCAATACCGAAGGCGAAGAACTCGCAGGCCAAATGGCCAGCGACCTCCTCGAAGCTGCTGGCTACGAAGTCTGCTACGCAGGCGGCAAACTCCCCGCCGACGAAATCCTCAGCCAAGTCCAAGAACGCCGGCCCGACTTCCTCGTCCTCTTCGCCAGCAGTGCCGCCGACCTCCCAGGCATCCGCACCATCGTTGATTCCCTCCGCGAAATCAACGCAACCCCAACAACCAAAATCGCAGTCGGCGGCGGCGTCTTCAACCGCGCCGAAGGCCTCGCTGAAGAAATCGGCATCGACCTCTGCGGCAAAACCCCGCTCGAACTGGTCGAACTGCTCGCTCTCCCCGAATTCGAAGTACGCGCCGCCGTGCCGCTTGCAACCATCACGCCAGCCACCAAGAAGCGCGCCGCCCGCAAGGTGGCGTAAGCAGGCACCAAGCAGTAGGGACTGGGCACTAGGGACTGGGCATTAGGGCAAAGGCAGCAACCCTGGTGAACACGTTCTCCAGTCCCCGCAACTTGTCCACGCAACTCCCCATTCCATTCGTATCTCTGAACCCGACCAGCCCCGGACTAACCGTTCGGGGCTGGTTGTTTCTGGGCACGGCATTCAGTTGCGGTGTCACCCACTCACGGGCACCCCCCGCCCGCCAGCGTATTGATAAACGCCGTCACGTCCGCATCTTCCGGAAACACCAGGTTGTTGTTGAAGTCAATGTCATTGCAAGCTCCGCAGCTCGCGCCCGCCAGCACGCTGAAGAAATCAACCACGTCCTGATCTTCCGGAAACACGCCGTTGTTGTTGAAGTCCACGTCATCGCATGTGCCGTTGGCCGTCAGTGTGTAGTCCCCGCCCCAGGGCTGCGTCTTGGTCACTCGCAGTTTGTACGTCCCCGCCGCACCCGTGGTCGAAACTGTCGCCACAAACACGCCATCGCCATCCGGGTCAGTCGGCTGCGCACTCCGCAGCACCGCATTCGTCGGGCTCAGCAGCGCCAGCGTCACGTTCGTCCCCGCCCATTCACCTGCGCTCAGCTCCGCCGAAATCGGCCCCGAAAACGCAATCGGCATCGTGAAAAAATCCCCCGCATCAATCAGTCGCAGCTCAACCGGCGTGCGAATCGGCAGCGCTACCGCCCCCGTCACACCATCATTCTCTTCAAACGAATCATCCACCGGCGCACCGTATCGGCTGACCAACCCATCCTTGTCACCCTGACTCATATACGACCGATTCCCCATCAAATTCTGCTGCCCCGCAAACGCTGGCTGTGCCAAAATCGTCGCACAACTCAGCGAGCATCCACACGTGCTGCCCGCCGGACAACACGTGCTGAACGAGCAATCGTCATACAGCATCACACTCTCAAAATCAAACGCGCCAAACGGACTGGCCGTGTTGCGAATCGTGAAGTTGCCCTCAAACCCCGCCTGAATGTTCGCCGTCACGATCGTCACAAATGTCTCGCGATCGTTGCGTTGCTGCTCATGCCAAATCCCCAGCGCATGCATGAACTCATGAATGATGATGTACCGCGAACTCCAACTTACCATGTTCAAGTTCTGCAGTCCGCCCGTGCGACCCACCGACGAACTGTTCCCCGTTCCGTTCCGCACATACACGTACGCAGCCTGCGTCGTCCTCGGCACAAACCGCACGCCGCAAAACGTCTCAATCTCATTCATCGCAATCCGCGTCCGCGACCGATTCTGCGCCGTCACCGCCGGATCAAATTCATAATGCACAATCCCATTAGGCCACAAGTTCGCATTCCAAAGTGACCGCGGCACAAACTGCTCAGGCAAGTTGCACGCCACAATCGGGTCCGCGCCATCCTCCCAAGGCTGCGGAAACAGCGGATGCGAAAGCTGGCCGACCGCGTGCCCAGCCACCACCGCCAACGTGCAACCACAAACCGCTCGAATGGACTTGCGCATCATCATCTTCCTTCCTCAAACTTCAAAGTCGCCTCTCGCAACAGAACGTCGCACCCCAACACCCTACGGCTGCCACCCGTCCGTGGCGGCAACTTTTTCACACAAGTTCCATGCCCACCTTCCTGCCCAAACCAAGTCGCGCGCGCCGCCAGCACCGCCTACCGACACGATCAAATCTCCAATCGCCCGCAATACTCGCCACGCAAGTGTCAGTCCCAGAACAATTTACACCAACACGATCTTTTTCACAAACTTCGTCCCCGATTCTGCAACCCGCCCTGCAACGCGCCGGTACACCCTGCTGGCGACGCCTCCTCACGGTCGCCTCTCAACTGCCAGGGCCAGGATGCCCGGCGTGCGTTCGGCCTCCAATCGGGGGCCAGGGGGTCGCACGTCGGGCACCGCCCGGGCAGAGTCCTGTCAGTTCTGCATTCATCGCGAGTCTTCGCCAACCATTCCTTCTCAGGCCTTCGCCAATCGCCTCCCGCAAACCCGCCGAATAGATTTCGTATCTGCCGTTCCCCGTTCCCCGCTCCCCCCTCCCCCATGGACCGCGACGCCGAAATCCTCCTCATCCGTCGCTCACTCGCGGGAGACCGCGCAGCCACGGGTGATCTCATTCGCGCTCATCAGTGTGCTCTCTTCGCGTACATGCTTCGCATGTGCAAACGCACCGACCTCGCCGAAGACGTCACGCAAGAGGCCCTCTACAAAGCCATCAAGAATCTGCCGCGGTACGACTCGCGCTGGCGCTTTAGCACCTGGCTCTTCACCATTGCTCGTCGCCTGTGGATGAACATGCAAGAGCGCAAAGCTCCCAGCTACGACAGCGACCTTATCGACACCGTTCCCGGCAACGACAACGCATGGAGCGTGACAACCTGGGCGGCGCAATCACACGATGGCTCCAGCAACTCGCGCAACCATATCGACGCGGCCATGAACGCCCTGCCCGACGTGCAACGCGAAGCCGTGGTCTTGTGCCACCAGTTGGGCTGGCCTCTCAAACTCGCCGCGCAGCTCATGGGCCTGCCCGAAGGCACGATCAAGAGCCACCTCTTCCGCGCTCGTGCCACGCTGCGACAAGAACTCGCCGTGTGGTACGCTCGCGAGCGGCGTGATTCACAAGATTCCCGTGATTCAGGTGACTCAAAAAATTCGCAAGAAGATGACGCCGCCGCGACATGGAAGGTGGCAAGCCCAGCAATCAGCAGCAGTGGGGGAAGTCCAAGTTTCAAAAGTCAGCAGCCGCGTATCGTGACGCGCAACCGTCCCCAAGACGGCGGGGAGACCGAACAATGAACAGCGATTTCGACAACACCATGCCTAACGCAAGCAACGCGCCCCGCGCCAGCGTTGACGCGATGATCAGCGAAGCGATGGACCTGGAGCTCATCGGCGACTTTGACGCCGCCCGCGCCGTCTGGAAAATCATCCACGAGAAGTACCCCGCCGACCGCGAAACCGTCCGCGCCGTGCGTCAAGGCCTCATCGACCTGCGAAATCAGCCCAATCCCACCAAAGACTTCACCAGCGCCGTCATGGTCCGCCTCGCAGGCGAGGACGACCTCGACGCCCTCGAAGTCGCCACCCGCGCCCAGCTCGAAGCCTCCACGCAGTTCATCACCGATGTCGCCGATGTTGCCGCTTTCGCCAATACCGCTTCAGCCGACAATGCACTCAACTCGCCCGCGCCCCGTCGCAAGTCGCTCTGGCACACCCTCACCCGCCCGCGCCTTTCCGCAACCACCGTCGCCTTCGTCCTGGGCATGTGCGTCACCACCGCGCTCGTCGTCATCGCCAGCAAATACCAGCGCCCCGAAGAACGCTCCCTCGCCGGCGAGCTCGCAATCCAGCGAGCCCTGCAACTGCCCGAAACCCCCGCCGTCGTTGAGCAACCCTCAACCATCGCCGCTTCGCGCATGCAGCCCGCCCTGCGCCTCAGCGAAGGCTCACGCTACGAACGCCCCTGGACAACCGGCTCGTCACAACTCACCCTCGCTGGCGGCAGCGGCGCCATCCACGCCCGTATCCCCATCGGCATCGCCACCTTCGCCTCGCCCGTGGTCCTCGCCTCCAGCGAAGGCCTCGCCACCCAAGGCGCCAAGATCGTCTTCGATCCCCTCTGGCGCATGCGCGAACAAGGAATGGGCACAGGCGTCCTCCAACCCAGCGACCAAACCGGCGTACCCGTCGGCCGCATCGAAGGCACCCGCATCCAACTCGACGCCACCGGCATGCTCATACTGCCCATCTCTCAATAACCCCCGACGCCCCCGACGCCGGACCTGAGGCCCCGCGAAGGTCCGGATCGCCCCACCAACCACTACACCAACCCACCAAACCGCTGCCCGCCAGCGGTTTTTTCACACCCCAAACCCCGCCAACAATCTCCCATGCGTTGCCTCGCCACCATCCCTCTCATCGCTCTCGCGCTGCTCACCTTCCTCACCGGCTGCACCACCAACCCCACCACAGGCCGCAGCTCCTATTACGCCCTCTCGCGCGAGGAAGAAATAGCAATCGGTCAGCAAAGCAAGCCCAGTATGATCGCCGAATTCGGCGGCGAAGTCGCCCGCGCCGACTTGCGGCAATACGTCACCGACGTCGGCATGCGCCTGGTCGCCACCATCGGCCAAGACGACCCCAGTATGGTCAATCTCCCCTGGGAATTCACGCTGCTCAACAGCGATGTTGTCAACGCCTTCGCTCTGCCGGGCGGCAAAGTCTTCATGTCTCGCGGCCTTGCACAGCGCATGACCAACGAAGCACAACTCGCCGGCGTGCTCGGTCACGAAATCGGTCACGTCACCGCGCAGCATACCAGCGAACGCTTCGGCGATGCGCAGCGCACCGGACTTATTGCAGGAATCGGCTCCATCCTCGTCGGCGCAACCCTCGGGGTTGACGTCAGCGGCCTCGCGAATCAAGCAAGCGAATTGACACTCGCCAGTTACGGCCGCGACCAAGAAAATGAAGCCGACGCCCTGGGCATGCGTTACATGGAACGTGCCGGCTACAACCCCATCGGCCAATTGCAAGTCATGCAAATTCTTGCAAGCCTCGACAAGAACGGTCGGCCACCCGAGATGCTCTCCACCCACCCCTACCCCGAAAAACGCATCGAAAATATCCAAGGCAAACTGCGCAACGAATACGCCGCCACGCAAAACAACCCCAACTACCGCACGGGCGAACAAGAGTTTCGCGCCAACTTCCTCAGCAAAATCACCATCGCCTATCCACCCAATCGTGAAGAAGACCCCGCCCTGCGCACCTTCGCGCTCTCGCGCGGCCTCTGCTCCGCTGATTGTGCACACTGTGTGAACAACTAATCGATCGGCTCGCCTCGCCGCCTCCCCTGTTGCATCGCTCGCATCTCTCTGGTAGCATGTTCGCTCCAAGGGGTTCTCACGCGCATTTCGAGGGAGGTTGTTATGGCAACAAGATACATCAGTCTGGGCTCACTGCCCACCCGTGTCGTCGCCGGCAAGCGCACCGAAAGTGCCGCGCCCGCCAAAGGCCAACTCATCCTGATGGACGCACGTCCCGATCGCGTCGATCTGCGCGATCGCCCGTACAACCCCAAACTCCAGAATCTTGATCCCCAGTTCCCGCCGCGAGATTGGGTACGCGATCACTTTCAGTCATATCTCGATCTCATCTTGGATCAAGGCAAAGAAGGCGCATGCACAGGCTTCGGCCTCGCCGCGTGCGTCAACTACTTGCTCTGGAAGCGCACCATCGACTCCTCCGAGGAAGCCGGCTTTACCAAAGGCAACCTCGTCAGCCCCTGGATGCTCTACCACCTCGCCAAGCAATACGACGAATGGGACGGCGACGAGTACGACGGCTCCAGTTGCCGCGGCGCGATGAAAGGCTGGCACAAGCACGGCGTCACGCGTTACGAATACTGGGCCAAATCGCTCCTCGAAAAACGCCCGCACGAAGCCTGGGCCATCGACGCGGCTGAACGTCCGCTGGGTTCGTACTACCGCGTCGAAAAGACTTCCGTCGCCGACATGCAAGCCGCCATCGCCGAAGTCGGCGCGGTCTACTGCTCCGCCAACGTGCACGAAGGCTGGCAACTGCCCGCACATCAACGCGAAATCACCACCGACTTCCTCGATTTGCCGCTGATTCCCCGCAAGAAAGGCACAATCGGCGGCCACGCCTTCGCCATCGTCGGTTACTGCCGCGCGGGCTTTGTCGTGCAGAACTCATGGGGAAAAAATTGGGGCTGGAATGGCTTTGGCGTCCTGGGCTACGACGACTGGGCCGACCATGCCATGGACGCATGGGTCGCGGTGCTCGGCGCGCCCATGCAACTGCTGCCCGATGTCGAATCGCAGCCCGCCGGCGCGAGCAAATCCAAGTCCGCCAAGTCAAGACCCGGCTTCCAAGTTCCCATCACACGCAGCAACAAGTCACTCCAGCAGTCCATGGCCGGCATGACCCGCGCCAGTTACAGCGAAGCCTTCGCCTGCGAACTTCCCACCGCGCGCCTCACGCCTTTGAGTATCAACGATGCCTACGAACGCGCCGTCGTCGTTGGCAACAACGGCACGCCTCTCAACCGCTTCGTCGATGAAGCCAACGGTGCCGCCGCCGTCAAGCGCGTTGTCAATGCTGCCATCGAAAGCGCCGCAGCCTGCGCCAAGAACCTCAAGACCAACACCGTCAAAGGCGATGGCATCCCGCGCGTCGTCATCTACGCCCACGGCGGCCTCAACGACGAGAAGGACAGCATCCAGCGCATCCGCAAAATGGCCCCGCTTTTCGAAGCCAACGGCATCGCGCCGATCTTCGCCACCTGGCGCACCGGTATCGTCGAATCCATCTTCGGCTGGGCCTTCGACAAGTTCGAAGCCGCCATCACGCCGCCCCGCGCCGAGAATATCTTCGGTCGCGTCATTACATATCTCGATGAACAAAAAGATCGCGCCATCGAAGGCGTCGCCCACGAAGTCATGGTCCGCGCCATCTGGTCAGAAATGAAGCAAAACGCCGAGGCCGCCGCATCTTCAGGCGGCATCGGACTCATGCTCGACCAACTGCTCGCCGCTCGCGCAAAGCGAAACTTTGAGCTCCACGTCATCGGACATTCCGCCGGCGCAATCCTGCTTGGTCACGTTCTGCAACGCCTGAAAAGGTCCGACACAGTCGACTCGTGCACGCTCTACGCCCCCGCCTGCACCATGGACCTTGCTCGCGATTCGTACCTCCCCGCCCTTCGCAGCAAGAAACTCAAATCGCTCCACGTCGATGTCCTCTCCGACAACACCGAGCGCGACGACACCGTTGGCCCCTACGGCAAGTCGCTCCTGTATCTCGTCTCGCGCGCCCTCGAAAAAGAACGCAAGTGCCCCCTCATGGGCATGGAAATCGCGTGGGACAACGACCTCTACACCGAAGGCGACCTCTCCTGGGCCCGCTCAACATGGGAACTCAAAAACGTTGGCGATGATCTCATGAAAGCCGGCGCCAACCGCGCCGTCCACCACAACACCGTGGAAGACAACACCAAATCACTCACGGCCACCACCACCCCGCGCAGCACACTCGCCAAACTCTTCCGAGGCGAACACGTCCGCATGCACGTGGACGGCACCGACACCACCAAGCTCTCGCACGGCTCCTTCGATAACGACATCCTCGTCATGGACAGCACCATTCGCCGCATTCTGGGCCGCGACACGCAAGCCATGCTCGACGACCGCACGCTGTCGCAGCGTCCCGCCCTCGCCGAACCAGTCACCGACCTCACGCCCATGAAAGATGATTGAAAGACGACTGGACGTCGCTCGCAACAAGATCGAAAGCTCACGCCGCCTGACGCATGTCGGGCTTGATCGTCCCCTTCGCCAGCAGCGCCTCCGCCTGCGCACGCGGCACGGCATGGCTGAAGATAAAGCCTTGTCCAAAATCGCAATCCAGCGTTTGCAGCTGCGTCAAGTGCGCCGCCGTCTCGATGCCTTCAGCAATCACCTTCGTCCGCAGGTTGTGCGCCAGCACCACAATCGCCTGCACGACCGCCGCGTAATCGCTGCTGCTGCGCATCGTGTCCACAAAGCTGCGATCAATCTTCAGCACGCTGATGGGAAACTTGTGCAAGCAGCTCAGCGAGCTATGCCCGGTGCCAAAGTCATCCATCAACACATCACTGCCCATGTCACGCAGCTTGCGCAGCATGCTCACGACATCCTTGCTGCCTTGCATCACCGCATTCTCCGTCACTTCAAACGCCAAGAACTTGCCCGGCAAGTTGTGCCTCGTCAGTGACTTGGTCACCGTCTCCATCAGTTGCTCATCAAGCAGTTGCAAACGCGACACGTTCAAACTCAGCGACATGTGATCGCGCAGCAATCCCTTCGCGCGCCACTCCGCCGCAACTTCAGCCACTTGCTCAACCACCCAGGCCCCAAGCCGAGATATCTGCCCCGACTCTTCCGCAATCGGAATGAACGCTTCGGGCAACATCGCCCCGCGCTGCGGATGATTCCACCGCAAAAGAGCTTCAAAACCCACAATTTCGCCCGTCGCAAGTTTCACCACTGGCTGATACGCCAAGTGAAACTCGCCCCGCGTCTCCGCCCCGCGCATATCCGTCTCAAGGCTCAGCCGCGCCAGCACCGCTTCGTGCATCTTCTGATCAAACACGCACACGCGACTCTTCCCGCTGAACTTCGCGCGATACATGGCCGTGTCGGCTTCACGCAGCAGCGCATCGCCGCTTTCATGCTTCGCCGTGCCAATGGCAATACCCAGCGAGCCACCCACGATGATCTGTCGACCCTCAAGCACAATCGGGTTGCTCAGCACATCGCGCATGCGCGTGGCAACCACCGTCGCCTGCTGCGGATCAGTCAGCTCTTCGAGCAAAATCACAAACTCATCGCCGCCCAATCGCGCAGCGATCCCATCCGCAGGCCGGCCCAAAGTATCCGTGGTGCGCACCGCTTCACGAAGCCGATCCGCAACGTGACACAACACAATGTCCCCAGCCTTGTGCCCCAAACTGTCATTGATGATCTTGAAATTGTCCAGATCCAAAAAGATCACCGCACAGCACGTACCCGACTTGCGCCTCACCCACTGAATCGCCTGTTCCACCCGATCAGTGAGCAGCGCTCGATTCGGCAAACCCGTCAGCGCATCATGCATCGCATCATGCCGAGCTCGAGCTTCCGCGCGCTTGCGCTCGCCAAGCTCGCGCGCAAGCTGGTCGTTCGCTGTCTTCAGTTGCATCAGGTACAACTGGCTCAGGTTCCACTTCTCCGTCATCGACAGCGCAATCTGCCACACCTCAACAGGATCAAATGGCTTGCGCAGCAGCAGCAATTGATCTGCTTTTTGCAGCCGTTTCACGATGTCGTTCCACTTGTAATCGCTATACGCCGAGCACACTGTCACCTGCAAACTCGGATGCACGCGCCACATCTGTTCAATCGTTTCGACGCCGTCCCACCCCGGCGGCATGCGCATATCAACAAACGCCGCCACATACGGATGCCCCTGCTTGATCGCATCCTCAAGCTTCGCGAGCGCTTCCTGCCCTTGATACGCGTGATCAACTTCAAACTTCACATCATCCAGGTGCGACGTTTGCTTGCCGCTGGCTTCGCCATCGCCAAACAGCGCATCTTCCATCGCATCAACATCCGTCTCCGTCTGCCGATGAGCCAGCGCGCGCGTGTACGCATGGTGCACGCTCGCGTCGTCATCCACAATCAAAATGCGCCGGTTGTTTGATGGCACTTGGTTCATGCAGCCTTCCTTCCATCCTGCTCCGCTTGCACTGGCTCATCCGCAAGCCCCTCCAAACGAATCGGCAGTTCAATCCTGAATGTCGCACCCAGCCCAGGTCCGTCGCTAGACGCGGAAATCGTGCCGTTCATCTGCTTGATCGCATTCGCGCAGTAGTGCAGCCCCAGCCCGTGCCCATCATCGCGCGTCGTGTACCCCTGCGTGAAGAGCTTCGCCTTGCGCGCATCATCAAAGCCCACGCCCCCATCGCGCACTTCAACAAAAAACGTCGTCGGAGATGCAATTCCAGCTTCGATCTGCACAAACCGATGCTTCTCGGAAGCGACCTTGCATGCCTGCACCGCGTTGGTCAGTAAATTCACCAAAACTTGCTGGAATCTGCTTCTATCCAGCATCGTCCGCACATTGCGATCAACAGTTCGCGTCGCCTTCACGCGATGCCGCAGAAAGCTCGGTTCAATCACCGCAAGCGCGCCATCAATCGTGTCGCTCAGTTCCACCGACTGCAAAACTTCCGTCGGCCCATCCACCGATTGCTGCGCCCGAATGATGTCCTGCACCGCCGCCAAACTCCGCTCAAGTTTCTCAGCATCACCAACCAGCGTCGCATGCTCAGCCATCACCGCGTCACCCGCTTTGATCAAGTACGCCGGCAACTGCTTGCCCTTCGCGTCATTCGCAATGAACTCAGACAGGTCGTTCGCATGCTGCTTGAGCATCTCAACCGCCTTTGCTAACCCCGCCGTGCGTGAATTGCGGAGCGTCGATTGAATTTCACTCGTCAGCACGATGCTGTTGGTCAGCGTGTTCCCAACGTTGTGCAGCACATTCGCCGCAACTTCAGCCATTCCCGCATGTCGCGAAGCTTGCACCACAGCATCCTGAGATTCCGCCAGCTTCGCCAGCATCTTCTCAATTTCGCCCGCCACCTCACCAATCTCATCGCGCCGTGCCATGCGAAAGTGCAGCGTCAAGTCGCCCGTCTCACCAACGCGCTTGAGCGCTTTCGAAAGCCGCGACAACGGTCCACTCACGCGCGAATGCACCAACAGAATCCCGACGTTCACCGCCAACCCCGCCGCCGCAATCTGCGAAAGCTGTGCAAACTCAATCACATCATTCCCACGCGTAGAGAAATGTCGAGGCGTCTCTGATCGCAGCACCATGGGCCGACCAATAAGCATGGGCAGCAGTCGATAATTCATCGCCACGTTGGCTTCTTCATCCACACTCGTCATCACCGCTTCGGCGTAAGTCAGTTCCTTCGCCGCCGCCTTCACATCTTCGTCTGCGGAAGTCGTCTGGCTCCACACGCTGAACTTCACGCCAGCCTGCTCGCTAATGTCCTCAATCATCGTTTCGTCAAGCGGCCGCGCCAGCACCACGCGCCCGCGCGATGGTCCACTCCCATCTGCTTTCAACACATGCCGCACGCCTACCAGCAGCGGCCCATGCTCAGTTTCAAAAATCCCCGTTAGCGAGTCGCCTTCCGCGAGTTGCGCAAGCACCGGATGACTCGCAGGTAGCTTTGGTCCCGCGAACGCAGCAAAGGTCTGCAATTCGCCGGTCCTCGGGTTGCACATGTGCTGCCACTGCACGGAGCCATTGGTATCGATATACATCAGAATCGCAAAAGTGCGATCGACGAAGTATGACCCTTTTGCATAGTTCTTCTGAATGAAGCTCTCATCATACTTCTGCATGAAGGAATAAGCGTCATCCCACATGCCAAGATCAATTGCCGTTCCATCAAGCGCTTTCAGCTCGCGGTTCACTGCCGCAACCGCTCGCTTGCCATCATCCTTCGCTGTATTCCGCTCAATCTGCTCAAAGCTCGGGCGCAGCACCAACCGCTTGATCACTTCGCTGACACCAGCAAAGAGCACAAACACACTGCTCAGCAAAATTGCTATGTACGTCCGCAGCTTCACGAGTTATTACTCGCTCGCGCGCAGTACCACCGGTAACGCACCGAGAATCCCGCACACTGCCGCTGACATCGGACGTTTGCACCGTTCACTTCGCGCAACGTCCCAATTGTTTCACTGCACCGTTCGGTCTCTGCCCGCCTATCGCAACTTCACGCTCGCAAGCCCGAGAACAACCAAAATAATCGAGATAATCCACAGCCTCGCCACCACCCGCTGCTCAGGCCACCCGGCAATCTGCAAGTGATGGTGATACGGCGCGCAATGAAACACGCGCTTCCCCCCCGTCATCTTGAAATAATACCGCTGAATCACCACGCTCCCGATTTCCGCCAAAAACACCCCGCACATGAGCAGAATCACAAACTCCTGCCGAATCGCCACAGCGCAGAATCCAATCATCCCCCCCAGCGCCAGCGCACCCGTATCACCCATAAACACCCGCGCCGGCCAGCAGTTCCACCACAAAAAGCCCAAACACGCCCCCGCCGTCGCCCCCGCAAGCACCGCCAGTTCACCCGCTCCCGGAATATGCGGCACGAGCAAAAACTTCGCCGCTTCACCATCGCCCGCGATCATCGCGAGTATGAAAATCCCCATCATCACCGCCGCCGTGATGCCCCCCGCCAGCCCATCCATCCCATCAGTAATGTTCACCGCATTGCTCATCCCCGCGATCATCAACGTCGCAATGACGACAAACACGCCCATGGACATGTACCACAGGTTCGGGTTCACGATCATCTGCTTTTCACGCACCACCACCCGCGGCACTTCCGCCGGTGCATTGGCTTTCGGCGCTGGCCCATCCGCCTCGCGCACCAGCCGCCCCGCATCCACATACGTCTTCTGCAAAGGCACATTCAGCACATGCTTTAATCGCTGCTCTTCTTTGGGCGTATCTACATGTACAGGTGTCGTCCACAAGAACCACCCCACCAGCGCACCCAGCCCCAACTGAAAAATCAGCTTCTCCCACTCCTGCAAACCCTGCCGACCGCTGCCGCGTTGCTTCGCCGTCAGCTTCAGATAGTCATCCGCAAACCCCACCGCCGCCAGCCACACCGTCACCACCAGCCCCAGTTGCACATATCGCTCGGACAAATCCGCCAGCAGCAGCGTCGCAATCACCACCGCTCCGATGATCAGCACCCCGCCCATCGTCGGCACATTCGCCTTCGCGCTCGCCGTCGCCCGCAGAGCCTCCGCATCCGTCAACCCCGCGTCGCCAATCTTCTTCTTCGCCAAAATCGCAATCGTCTTGCGCCCCAGCGCCAGCACCACAATGAACGACAAAAACGCCGCCGCCAGCGCTCGGAACTGCAACTGATCAAGCACGCTGAACAACCAGTACACCTGGTGCTTCACGAGCCAATCACGCATGATGTCAAGCAACAAATAAAGCATGCCAGCGACACGATCTTCCCGGCAATGCCACACCACGCCGGCCCACGATAGACCAGCGACTCTTGCAGCAAATCGCTGCTATCGACCAACCAACACCCTTTTCAGTAAACTCTCAAGTTTTCGCCCCTCCGCGAAGTCCACCGTCCAACTACCTATCCTCTTCTTTAGGCACGAGGATTTCATGCCCATGCAAGCGTCCGCCACTTCATTCAAACTTCCCCACGACGAAGTCATCCCCATTCTCGACTTCGGCGGCCAAACCGCCCAACTCATCGCCCGCCGCCTGCGCGAACTGGGTGTCTTCAGTTGGCTCGTCTCCCCCAGCATCACCCCCGAGCAACTGCTCGCCATGAAGCCGCGCGGCATCATCCTCTCTGGCGGCCCCGCCAGCGTCTACGACAAAACCGCCCCCACCTGCGACAAACGCATCTTCGACCTGGGCATACCAGTCCTGGGAATCTGCTACGGCATGCAGCTCGCCGCGCACTTGCTGGGCGGCAAAGTCACTGGCGCCGACCATCGCGAATTCGGCCGCGCCCACCTCTCCATCAGCGATGCCAAACACCCCTTCCTCAAAGGCATCCCCGATCGCACCACCGTCTGGATGAGCCACGGCGATCAAGTCACCGACACCGCCGGCCTCTTCAAAACCCTCGCCGGCACGCCCACCTGCCCCAACGCCGTCGTCATCAGCGCATCCCCCTCACGCCAATTCGTCGGCGTCCAGTTCCACCCCGAAGTCACCCACACCCCACACGGCATCGACCTGCTGCGCAACTTCGCCTACGACATCTGCCAATGCAATGGCGGCTGGCGCATGAGCGACTTCGCCAATCACGCCGCCGCCCGCGTGCGCGAACGCGTCGGCAGCGCGCAAGTTGTCTGCGGCCTCTCCGGAGGCGTCGATAGCGCCGTCGTCGCCGCCCTGCTCCACAAAGCCATCGGCCCGCAGCTCCACTGCGTCTTCGTCGACACAGGCCTGCTCCGCAACGGCGAGCGCGACCTCGTCGAAAGCACCTTCCGCGATCACTTCAAGATCGACCTCAAAGTCGTCGACGCCGAGAAGGAATTCCTCACCGACCTCGCCGGCATCTCCGACCCGCAAGAAAAACGCCGCCGCATCGGCCATCGTTTCATCGACGTTTTCAAGCACGCCGCCAAGAGCATCCCCAACGCCAGCTTCCTTGCCCAAGGCACGCTCTACCCCGACGTCATCGAAAGCGGCCAAGGCCACGCCGGCACCGCCGCAGGCATCAAACTGCACCACAACGTTGGCGGCCTGCCCGAGCAACTCGGCTTCGAACTCGTCGAGCCCCTCCGCGAACTCTTCAAAGACGAAGTCCGTGCTCTCGGTGGCGTTCTCGGATTGCCCGATCAACTCATCTGGCGCCATCCCTTCCCCGGTCCCGGCCTTGCCGTGCGAGTGCTGGGCGAAGTGACCAAAGCCAAACTCGACGTGCTGCGCGAAGCCGACGAAATCCTCCTCGAAGAAATCGTGAGCAACAACCTCTACCGCACCACCAGCCAAGTCTTCGCCGTGCTGCTGCCCGTGCAAAGCGTGGGCGTCATGGGCGACAACCGCATCATCAACGAAGTCCGGGGCGTCAACCGCGTCTGCTACGACATCAGCAGCAAGCCCCCCGCAACCATCGAATGGGAATGAGCGGTGGCCCGCCCCTCCGGGGCGGGAGTCTCCATTTTTTCCAAATAATTTGCGCCTAGGCCGCACAACCACTTACGCCAAAAACGCCCCGCGCACCAACCACCCGCGCGCGCACATTCCGTTTTCGCCCCCCTCTCTATAGAGGCCCGCATTTTTCGTCGGGCACGAAAGGGGAACACATGTCTTTGTCAATATCACAGTCTCGACCAATCGCATTGACCGACGCCTACCTCGCCTGCATCCCGCGTGAAGACATCCCGCGCGTCCTTCGATTCTTCGAACTCGCCCGCGACCTCTACGCCCTCGCCCGCGAACTACGCATGACCGCCTGGGAAATCGGCCGCTGGGCCGCCGACCCCGCCATCCAAATGTGCCTGAGCGTGAATCCGACCGCGCACCCGTGCCACCGACCTCGGCTCTGCGAGGTCGGTGCCGAACAACCCGACGCCCCGCAACACGCCAGCACCGCGAAAGCCGAACCGCAAGTGCCCAACGCTGTTTCCCCGAATACACCTCATACTCCCCAACCTTTCCCCGCGCCCGACGTACATTTGCCTGCGGCGTCTCCTCCAGTCCCAACCAAGGCCTGCGGTGAGGCAACGTCGCATGTGAGATTCGCCGTGTCCCAACTCAGCGACCAATCTAGCGATCAACCCAGCGAAAAACCTCGCGCGAGGACAACAAAAATGTGGACTCCACTAACAGGTATTCTCGTCGGCGTCGTCGCCGCGACCGGACTTTCCAAAGGCGTTGAAGCTGTCAAGCACAAAGACAGTGACTACAAGTTCTTCGACGAAATCATCGAAGTCAAACACATCTTGGACAAGAGCTACGTCTACGACGTCGACGACAAAAAGCTCGCCGAGGGCGCCCTCAAAGGCATGGTCGAAGCTCTGGGCGATCAATACACCGTCTTCGTGCCCGGCAGCGAAGCCGGCGAATTCACCAAAGGCCTCACAGGCGAATACGTCGGCATCGGCGCCAGCGTGAATACCGATTCCGGCTGGCTCACGATCGTCTCGCCCCTCGAAGATTCGCCCGCCCTGCGCGCTGGCCTCATGCCCGATGATCGCGTCCTCGAAATCGACGGCAAAACCACGCAGCATCTCACAGTCGAACAATGCATCGAGCTGCTGCAAGGCACGCCCAACACGCCCGTGGTGCTCAAAGTCGAACGCAAAAACGAAACCCTCGACATCACGATCATCCGCGACCGCATCAAAACCAAAAGCATCAAAGGCTTCCACCGCGATCCCAACGATCCGCAAAAGTGGGAGTATTTGATCGACCGCGAACGTCGCATCGGTTACATCCGCATGACCCAATTCACGCCGGGTGTCGCAAGCGAGTTGTACGGCGCGCTGCTCGCGATGAAAGCCGAGCAAGGCCTGGGCGGGCTGGTGCTCGACCTGCGTTTCAACCCAGGCGGCGTGCTCGAAGAAGCCGTGGCGATTGCCGATCTGTTCCTGAAAGAAGGCGTAATCGTCAGCACCAAAGGCCGCGCGTTTGAAGAGCGCATCAGCCGCGCCAAGGCCGAAGGCACGCTGGCCGATTTCCCCATCATCGTGATGCTCAACGACCAATCCGCGAGCGCGAGCGAAGTGCTCGCCGGCGCGCTGGTTGACAATGATCGCGCCAAGGTGCTCGGCGTGCGCAGCTTCGGCAAAGGCAGCGTGCAAGGCGTGCTGAAACTTTCGCAAGGCGACGGCAGCGAAATCAAAGTGACGCAGCAGGCCTACTACCTGCCCAGCGGCCGCAACATCACGCGAAAAGACGACAGCCTCATGTGGGGCGTTGATCCCTCGCCCGGTTTTTATGTGCCGATGGAAGACAAAGACCTGGTCGAAATGCTGACCCAGCGTCGCAAGCAGGAACTGATCAGCATCCAGCGCGAAGAAGCCAAGCTCGAATCAGCGGCACCGACTGTGCCGATGGTTGACTGGAGCAATACCGACACCTCGCTCGAACAGCTCAAAGACACGCAGCTTACCAGCGCGATTCGCGCGATGCAGCAACGCATCGACAAGGGTGATTGGGCCGCGCCTGGTGGTGATGCGCCGCAGCTCACGCAGACCATTCAAGCCGATGAACTGAAAAAGTCCAAGCAGTTCCGCGAGCGGCTGATTCGCGAAATTGTGCGTGCCGACAAGCGCATCGAAACACTGGAAGCCGGCAAGCCTGTGGTGACCGCCAAGGATTTGTGGGACGACACAAAAGATGTTTCGGGCGGCACGATGGAAATCAAGGACAAAGACGGCAACGTCATCGCGACGCTGAAAATCACGGGAAATAACGTCGAGCGCTGGCTCATTGACGCCGATGTTGAAAAGAAAGATTGATCCCGCAGGATGATCGTGCTTGCACTGGAAACTTCATGCGACGAAACTGCGGCAGCGGTGGTGCGCGATGGCGTGGATGTTCTGAGTAGTGTTGTTGCCAGTCAGTATGATTTGCATGCTGAGTACGCGGGCGTGGTGCCGGAGATTGCCAGCCGGGCGCACGTGGAAGCGATATTGCCGGTGGTTCGCGAAGCGCTCGAGCATGCGGGCGTCGGACTTGGCATGGTTGATGCAATTGCAGTGGGCAATCGGCCCGGACTCATCGGCAGTTTACTGGTGGGCGTTGCGGCGGCAAAGTCACTCGCATGGAGTTTGGGCAAGCCGCTGATTGGCGTGGATCACGTGGCCGCGCATGTGTACAGCGGCATGCTGGAGTCGCGTGATCCGGCGATGTTTCCTGCGCTGGGTTTGGTGGTTTCGGGCGGGCACACGGCGATGTATCACGTTGCCTCGTGGACGCAGATGCATCGCGTGGGCGCGACGATTGATGATGCGATGGGCGAGGCGTATGACAAAGTTGCGACGATGATGAAGCTGCCGCATCCGGGCGGACCGAACTTGGACAAGCTGGCGAGTGATGAGCGGGCGAACGACAAGGCGTTTGATTTGCCGATTTCGCGGCTGAGCACAACATCGCTGGATTTTTCGTTTTCTGGGCTGAAAACCAGTGTTTTGTACACGCTACGCGGCGTGCCTCGCGAGCGGGGCGGCACGAGCGGCATTGCGCTGACGGATGAAACGTCGCGCGACTTGGCGGCGAGTTTTCAGCGGGCAGCGTGCAAAGCGGTGACGATCAAACTGACGCGAGCAATCGAGCAGGCGCGCGAGAAGGGTGTTGCGTATCGATCGCTGTTGTGCGGCGGCGGCGTGACGGCGAACTCACGATTGCGACGCGAGCTGCTGGGGTTTGAGAAAAGTCACGGGCTGGTGGTGCGATTGCCAGCGATGCGGTATTGCATGGATAATGCGGCGATGATTGGCGGGCTGGGCGAGCAGTTGCTGCGAAGCGGGCGGCGCGATGACATGAGCTTGCAGGCGACGCCCACGATTTCGATTCCGGCTGTGCAGCAGGGGGCATGATGGCGAAGCGCGAAGTGAAAGCAGTGTCGGCGGAAGAAGCGTGGCTGGCTTCTCTGGATGCGCGCATCGCAGCGGAGAAACGTGGGGCAAAGAAAGCCGAAGACAAGCAAGCGGCGGCGGCGGTGCGGGTGGAGCGTGCACCGGTCATTGCGATGGCGAGGCCTCATCCGGCGACCCTTGCGTTGGATGTTCTGCTGCGCGACTGCGTGATGGGCAAGTCGAAGTCTGGCGGTCCTGGCGGGCAAAATCGCAATAAAGTGGAGACGACGGTGACGCTGACGCACATGCCTAGCGGCGTGGAGACACATGCAGGTGAGCGGCGGACGTCGATGGAAAACAAACGCATGGCACTGATGCGACTGCGGCTGGCGCTGGCGGTGCAGGTGCGGTGTGATGTGATGCAGGGTGATGCGCGCAGTGCGTTGTGGCAATCGCGGTGCAAGAACGAGAAGATTGTGGTATCAACATCGCACGAGGATTTTCCGGCGATGTTGGCCGAGGCGCTCGACTGCGTGTATGTGTGCGATATGGATCCAAAGGTGGCGAGTGCGAGGCTGTGTTGCTCGTTGAGTCAACTCATCAAGCTGATGAAGGATCATCCGCCGGCGTTTGTGTGGGTGAATGTGATGCGCGCGGCGGGGGGGATGCGGGGGCTTAAGTGAGTGGGTGGAGAGGTGGGTGGGTGAGAGGGTGAGTCACTATGATCGATGATGATTACGTTGGTTTTGCGACGGCTTTTGCAGTTGCCGATTATTTTGTTGTGCATTTATAGCATTGCGCTCACGCTGGCTTGGGCGATTCCGGGGAACCCGCTGGAGAATCCGGAGGGGCGGCGGCCGCCGGCGGAGGTTGAAGCGGCGATGAAGTCGCAGTACAACTTGGATAGTTTTCCGGCGTTTTATGGCAGTTATTTGGCGAGCATCACGGGCGTGACGTATGTGCGCGACAGCATGAGCGGGGCGATTGAGCGCGAGCGGCGAGCGGCGGTGGACGCGGGGCAAGCAGCGCCGGTGCGGCGCGTGTTTGATTTTGGGCCTAGCTTGCAGTATCGCGATCAGCGGGTGAATGAGATCATTGGGGGGAGCTTGCCGGTGTCGGTGACGCTGGGGGGTGTGGCGATCATCATCGCGCTGGTGCTTGGTTTGAGCGCGGGGGTGATTGGTGCGGTGAAGCCCAACAGCTTCGCGGATTTGGCGACGTTGGCGGTGGCGCTGATTGGGATTAGTCTGCCGAGCTTTGTGGTGGGGACGATTTTGCTGACGGTGTTTTCGTTGTGGCTGGGATGGTTTGGAGTTGGGGTATGGAATCCGCCGAGTAGTTTGGTGTTGCCAGCGGTGACGCTGAGCTTGCCGTTTGCGGCGTATATCGCGCGATTGACGCGAATGGGGATGCTCGAGCATTTATCGAGTGATTTCATTCGCACGGCGAGGGCGAAGGGGGTTGGGCCGATGGGGGTGTATTTGAAGCATGCGCTGAAGAATGCGTTTTTGCCCGTGCTGAGTTACTTGGGGCCCGCGACTGCGCTGGCGATGACGGGAAGTTTTGTGGTGGAGGTTGTATTCACTGTGCCTGGGATGGGGCAGCATTTTGTGAACGCGGTGCAGAACAAGGATTTGTTTTTGATACTGGGCGTTGTGCTGGTTTTCAGTACGATGCTGGTGGTGTTCAACTTGATTGTGGATGTGTTGTATCGGTGGGTGGATCCACGAATCGATTGACGAAGTGACGAAGTGACGAAGTGACGAAGTGAGGAAGTACCGGAGTACCGGAGTACCGGAGTGGGAAGACACCTCGGGATTGGTGTGCCTTTCTACTTCGTTACTTCGTCACTTCGTCACTTCGTTACTTCTTCAGCACTTCTTCCACCAGTTCGCCTTGCAGGCTGAGCATGTTGGCGGTGGTGATGCGGGCTTTGAGGATTTGGCCGATGAGGGAGTTCGCGGTGGCGGCGGGGTGATCGATGAAGACGATGAGGTCGCCGTCGGTGCGGCAGGCGAGTTGGAGTTTTTCGGCGGTGGTGTTGGCCGGGACTTCGAGCACGCTGGTGGCGGTGGTTGAACAGGCGGCAGGCTGATCGTTCTGATTACTTTGATCATTGCGATCGTCGGGCGCGAGATTGCGGCCGCCGATGGTGATTGTCACTTGGCCGGCTTTGCGGAGATCACCACTGGTTTTGCCTTGTTTTTTGAGGGTTTGGCGGCTGAGGCCTTCGACCAGGACATCGAAGGTGCGGCCGATTTGTTCGCGGCTGATGTCGTCGGCGATTTGGTTTTGCAGCGCGAGCAGTTCGTTGTTGCGTGCGCGTTTGGTGTGTTCGGGGATGTCGTCGGCGAGTTTGTCGAAGGCGATAGTGCCGGGGCGCGGGGAGTATTTGAAGATGAAGGCGTTTTTGTAGCGACAGCGGACGAGGAACTGTTTGGTGAGGTTGAAGTCTTCGTCGGTTTCGGTGGGGAAGCCTGTGATGAAGTCGCCGCTGAGCATGAGGGGGCGGCCGATTTCGGGCTGGTCGAGGTAGTCGCGCGTGCGATCGAGGAACTCAAGATATTCGGCGACGGTGTAGCCGCGGTTCATGAGTTTGAGGAGGCGGTCGCTGCCGGATTGGGCGGGGACGTGGAGGTAGCGACAGATGCGCGGGTGGTGGCGAATGACTTCGAGGACGTCGTCGCCAAAGTCGCGCGGGTAGCTGGTGACGAAGCGGAGGCGTTTGATGGCGGGGACTTCGTCGTGGATGCGGCGGAGGAGATCGGCGAAGGTGGTGACGTTTGCGCCGGCGAGGGGATCGCGGCGATGGCCGCCCGTGAAACTGCGACCTTTTTGGGGCTGGGTGAGGCCGTCGATGGTGACGGCTGCGCCGTGTTCGAAGCGGTAGTGGTTGACGGTTTGGCCCAGCAGGGTGATTTCGATGGCGCCGGCGTCGGCGAGCTTCTTGCACTCGTCGATGATGTGGTCGGGTGGGCGGTGGACTTCGGCTCCGCGCGTGAAGGGGACGACGCAGTAGGTGCAGAATTTGTTGCAGCCTCGGGTGATGCGCACGTAGGCACTGCGGGAGACTGGGCCATCGTCATCGAGCGGAGAGATGCTGCGCGAGAGATCGAGGAGTTCGAGTGAGTCGCCCGCGGCGGCGAGGGTTGCGCTGCGGCGCGACGCGGAGCCTTGCAGGGCGACTTGGTTGGCGGAGATCATCACCGGCTTGTTGGTGTTGATGTCGACGAGTGGTTCAGCTTGCAGGCTCTCGCGCGTGCGCAGGGCGTTGTCGAGCAGGCCGGGAAGCTTGTCGAGTTCGGCGGGGCCCACGAGGACATCGACGACGGGCATGCGCTTGATGAGGTCGGTGCCGTCGCGTTCGGCCATGCAGCCCAGCACGCCCACGATGAGATTGGGGTCAGAGAGTTTGCGGTCTTTGAGCTCGCCCAGGCGGCTCCAGACTTTTTGCTCGGCGTGTTCGCGCACGGAGCAGGTGTTGTAGAGGACGACGTTGGCGTCGCTGGCGGATTGGACGAAGCGATAGCCCAGGGTGCGCAGTTGGCCTGCGACGAGCTCGCTGTCGAGTTCGTTCATTTGACAGCCGAAGGTTTCGAGATAGACGGTGCGGGTGGACATGGAATTTACTCGGGAAAAGCGGGGATTCTAGGTGAGTGAGGGGGGCAGAAGCGGGGGCGGTGAAAGGTCCGGATAGTGGGGAAGAGCGAAGTAACGAGATTGGTGCGCTGGTGGCGGGAAGTGTGCGAAGAATGAAGCATGTTGCAAGGCATGAGCCTGGCGAAGAAATGTCTGCTGGTGTTTGGCGGGGCGACGGTGCTCATTGTGCTGCTTGCGCTGGTTGTGCCTTGGATGCGGATGACGTATCTGATTGACGAGGGGCAACTGGAAGTGTCGCGGCAGATGGTGGACACGTGGCAGCGCGTGGGTGAAGAGCAGGGGCGGGCGTCGCTGGTTGGGCCGCCTTTGGCGGGGCAGTCGATGCGGGTGGTGCCGCGGATGATGGTGGAGGACATTCGCGAAGTGCGGGTGGGCGTGGAGGCGAGGGAGATTTCGCGTGAGCAGATTGTGCGGGAGAGTGATGGATTTTTGGGGCGGGCGTCGGCGGCCTTGGAACTGGATACGTCGCTGCCGGATTTTCAGGAGGCGAGCTGGGATGGGAGCCAGCGCGAGTATCGGTATGCGAAGGGGATTTGGCGGGTGAGTGAGGGGTCAAGGCGGCTGGTGGGATTGGTGGAATTGCAGCGGCGGAGTGTGAGCGCGACGAGGCTGCTGGTGCTGAACACGACATTTGTGTTTGTGGCGTTTGCGTGGATTTTTCTGTTGGCGATGGTGGTGTTTTGGTTTGTGACGCGAAGGTTGGTGTTGCAGCCGGTGCGAGAATTGAACATGACGGCGCAGCGGGTGCGCGAGGGGAATTTGAATATCAGGTCGGAGATTCGGACTGGCGATGAGTTTGAGCAGCTTGGCGAGACGCTGAATTCGATGTTGAATGATTTGCAGGCGTCGCAGGATCGATTGCGGGGAATTAACAGTGCGCTGGACGTGAAGCTGCATGAGTTGTCAGCGTCGAACGTGGCGTTGTATCAGGCGGCGAAGGTGAAGGGAGAGTTTTTGGCGAGTGTGAGCCATGAACTGCGCACGCCTTTGAATTCGATCAATGGGTTTGCGGAGCTTTTGCTGGAAGTGGCGAAGGTGGATGGCGAAAAGCCGGATGCGCCAGCGAGTGTGCAGAAGCGCATTCGATATTTGGAAAACATTTTGACGGCGGGGCGCGGGCTGCTGGCGCTGATCAATTCACTGCTGGAAATGGCGAGGATTGAGGCGGGGAAGGTGGATTTGCGGATCGAGCGCGTTGCGCTGCGCGAGGCGTGCGAGGGATTGCTGGGGTTGATTTCGCCGCAGGCGAATCGCAAGGGGATTGCGCTGAAGCTCGAGGCGGGTGATGATGTGCCGATCATCAAGACGGATCCGCGGAAGTTTCAGCAGATCATTTTCAATTTCTTGAGCAACGCGGTGAAGTTTATTCAGCCGCTGGAGAAGACGGGGCGTGAGCCGATTATCACGCTGCGCGTGGAGCGGTTGCCTGCGTCGAGCGTGGATGCGAGTGAGCGCGTGCGGGTGAGCGTGATTGATAACGGGCCTGGCATTCCGGCGGAGCAGCAGGACAAGATTTTTGAGAAGTTCGTGCAGCTTGATAGCGGGTACACGAAAGAGCAGCAATCAGGCACGGGGCTGGGGCTGGCGATTTGCAAGGATTTGGCGGTGGTTTTGCAGGGTGAGATTCAGCTTGTGAGTGATGTGGGGCAGGGGAGCATGTTTAGTTTGATTGTGCCGGTAGCGATGACGACTGATGCGGGCGAGGCAGCGGAAGCGAGCGAGGAACGGCGCGAGGCGGCGATAAGTGAGATGCGCGAGCGGGCGGGGAGCCGGTAAAGCGTGGGTAGAGCGCCGGTAACGCACGTTGCGTTAGCGGATGGCGTTCCAGCCGGCTTCGAGCGCGGCGAGGGGTGGATTGGTGATGACTTGCGCGGTGCCTTTGCCGGTTGGGGCGATGATGCGGAGGGTGCCAGCGATAGTTTTCTTGTCGGCGTGCATGCGCGTGATGAGATCGGCGGTTGGGGGCAGACCTTGCACGCGCGTGGGGAGGTTGGCGGCGGTGATGGTGGCGCGGACAACGTCGCAGTAGGTTGGTGAAACCAAGTTGAGAGCGGCGGCGCAGTGAGTTGCGGCGATGAGGCCTAGGGCGACAGCTTCGCCGTGTTGCAGGCCTGGGGTTGTTTGCGTGTTGGCTTGTGCGGTTTCGATGGTTTCCATCGCGTGGGCGAAGGTGTGGCCGAGGTTGAGCAGGGCGCGGCCGCCGTCGGATTTGAGTTCGCGTTCGTCGCGTTCGACGACGCAGGCTTTGAGGGCGACGTTTTGCGCGACGAGTTTTGCGATGGCTGCTGGATTGCTGCGCAGGGTGGGCAGCGAGGCTTGCAGCGATTCGAGCGTGAGTGTGGCGTCGGGCTTGGGGACGCTTTGCGCGATCATGGCGTGCTTGATGATTTCGGCACAGCCGCTGGCGAAGGCGCGGTCGTTGAGCGTGGCGAGCGTGAGAACATCAGCGAGTACGAGGGCGGGCTGGTGGAAGGCGCCGACCATGTTTTTTTGGAGTTCGTCGTCGACGAGCAGGTTGACGCCGGTTTTGCCGCCCACGCTGGCGTCGACCATGCTGAGCAGCGTGGTGGGGCACTGGACCCAGGCGATGCCGCGGCGGTAGGTGGCGGCGACGAAGCCGGCGACATCGCCTATGAGGCCGCCACCGAGGGCGATGATGGCGTCGTTGCGTTCGAGCTTGGCGCGAGCGACTCGGAGGAGGAGGTAGTCGGTTGTGTCGTTGGTTTTGTTTTCTTCGATGGCGGCGAAGTCGGTGTTGTGAACGTGGAACTGCGCGGCTTGTAGCGAAGCAATGGCGAGTTGCGTCCAGTGCGAGCAGGCGTCGTCGGCGATGATGAAGACGCGGCGGGCGTGGGGCAGTGCTTCGCGCACGTGGGTGCCGAGGGTTTGCAGCAGACCTGAACCCACGAGCACGTTGTAGGGCGAGGCGACGTTCACTCGCACGGTGATGGGGACACTTGTGCTCATGCGTGGCTTGTGCTCATGCGTTGGCCGGGCTTGCGTCATGCGCCTTGATGCGGTGGTAGCGATACAGTGATTTTCGATCAGTTGTTGCGCACGTTGAGTAGACCCGCGCGGTCGCGGCTTTGCTGGCCTTCGCGTTCCCATGCGACTTTGGGTGCATCGGCGAAGTGCATTTCGAGGTTGTAGTGGGCGCGGGTGTTGGGTTCGAAGAGGTGGACGACGACATCCATGAAGTCGGCGAGGAGCCAGGTGGCGCGGTCGTCTTTGCTGGTGCGGATGGCGGGGTTTTGCATTTTCTCGCCGTGTTGTTCGAGGTGCTCGAGGACGCTGCGCATCTGGCGGTCGCTGCTGCCGCTGGCGATGACGATGAAGTCAACGTCCTGGCGGATTTTGGTGACGTCGAGGACGAGGATGTCTTCGCACTTGTCGTCTTTGCACATGCGGGCGGCGGCGATGGCGAAGGCGCGGGCGCGATCGACATCGTGCGGACGGACGGGGATGCTGGGGTCGCGCGGCTGGGTGGCGGCGGCGATGATGTCGGCGTCGAGAGCGGCGGCGTCGGCGGCGCTCAAGGCGTTACTTGACGAGTCGTTTTCGTCAGCTTCGTAGGCGGTGTGTATGGTGGATCGGCCTGAGGCGCGGCTGGGACGAGACTGGGCTTCGACCTCGGCGACGTCGGTGGGGACGCCGGTTGTGAGGGTGGGCTTGGGCTTTTTGATGGCGGGCTTTTTAGACGCGCGGGATTTTGTTGCGGCGGCTTTGGGCGCGGGCTTCGTGGTGGGCTTGGTGGTGGCCTTGGGCGCAGCCGTTTTCTTGGCGGCTTTGGTGACCAGTTTTTTCGCGGTCTTGGTCACGGCCTTCGCGGCTTTTTTCAGCAGCGTGGAAGCTGCGGCCTTGGGCGCGGCTTTCTTTTTTGTGGGTGATGCTTTGGAAGCAGCCTTGGCGGCGGGCTTCTTGGTTAGCTTAGAGGTGGGCTTGGAGGAGACTTTCTTGGATGCTTTTTTCGCCGGACGCTTTGCCATGCGGGAGGTTACGCGCGGCGCGGGCGGAAAGTGTGAGAATGGGGTTTGCGGCGGCGTTTTAGTGCACAAAGCCCCAGAGGCCCGCGCCCAGGGACGCAAGGACGATGAGGGAAATGGCGACGTAGAGCCAGTCGCGGTTTTTCGCGAAGATGGCGGCGGTGGCGGCGACGCGCAGGACGGGGGTGGCGATGAGCAGGACCAGGCCGGCTTGGATGAGGGCGAGGGCGGAGGTGTTTCGCAGGCCTTGGGCGATTGTCGCGAGGGAGCGGTAGCTGGTGTGGTCGGTGGGGGTTTCTTGGAAGGTGCTGAAGGTGGTGATGGGGACGAGTTGGGGGGCGAGCTGGCCCGTGGCTGGCGTGCGATTGAAGTACAACATCACCACGCCCGCGAGGATTGTGGCGGCGGCGATGAGCATCATGGCGGTGAGCACCTTGGCCAGCGTGTGTTCCATCGCTTCATCGCGGCGGAGGTTGGTGGCGGGGGTGCTCATGGCGAGTGTGGTTTACTGATCGTCAGATTCGGAGGTGTCGGGGGCTTCGGGAGCTTCTTCGGGGCGGTCGGCGGAGGTGTTTTCGCCGAAGATGTTGGTACCCACGCGTACGACGTTGGCACCTTCTTCGATGGCGATTTGGTAGTCGCCGCTCATGCCCATGCTGAGGATGTTGAAGGGGGCGTCGGTGAGTTTGAGGGGCTTGATTTCTTCGAAGAGTTCGCGGGTGCGTTCGAAGATGGGGCGGGCGTCTTCGGGGTTGTCGCTGTAGGGGGCCATGGTCATGAGGCCGCGGATGCGCAGGCCCATCATCGTGCCGATTTGTTCGGCGACGGGGATGACGCTGGGGACGGGCAGGCCATGCTTGGACTCTTCGCCGCTGGCGTTGACTTGCAGCAGCACATCGATGGGCTGATCGCGTTTCATCGCGATAGCTTGCAGTTCTTCGGCGATGCGCAGGCTATCGACGCTGTGCACGAGGCGCACGAACTCGATGACCTTCTTGGCTTTGTTGCGTTGCAGGTGGCCGATCATGTGCCAGCGCACAGGGTTGGTGGCGCCGGTGCTTGCGGGGCCAGCGGCGCCTTGGGGCTTGGCTTTGAGCGAAGGCACGCCCGGGCCTGACATGAGCTTGCTTTCAAAGAGCGAGCCGTCATTATCAAGGCCGGTTTTGCGGCTGCTGGGGAGCATGCGCTGGCGGGCCATGAACTCTTCGACGATGGCCGCGTGCTGCACGAGGACCTGGGCGCGGTTCTCACCAAAGTCGCGGTGGCCAAGTTGCAGCAAGTGGCGAATCTGCTCAGGCTCGGCGTACTTGGTGACGGCAACAAGGATGATGTCGCTGCTGCTGCGGCCAGCTTTCTTGGCGGCAGCGGCGATGCGATCGCAAACCAGGGCGTAGCGCTCGTCGAGCGTGTCGGGCAGTTTGTTCATGGGGGCGTTCACAGCATTGGCGGCGGACGCGGGGGCATGCTTCTTGGCGGGAGAAGTTGCAGCGGGTTTGGACATGATTCTCCTCCTGAGACAGTGAGCCGGACTCCGCCGGTTGGCGAAGTCTAGGAAGGGGGAGATGGGGGCAACGCCGTGAGGAAGAAGAGGGGGAGGGGGAAGGCGGGGTTCACCACGAAGACACGAAGAGCACAAAGAAAGGCGAAGGCATTCAACACAGAGGGCACAGAGAGCACTGAGAGGAGACAGGTGTTCAAGACAGAAAGGCAGGAGTTCCGGTTGGGTTCAAACCCGACCCCAACTCTTGCCTTTACCTTTGTGATCTTTGTGTCTTTGTGGTGAGACGGCGTTTAGGGACATGTGCCGCCCGCGAGGACGTTGAAGAAGTCAATCACGTCTTGATCGCCCAGCGTCGCGTTTGCGCCGGTTGCCACCAGCGGCGGGCACGCGTTGCACGGGCCGCCCGTCAAGAGCGTGAGAGCGGCAAGCGTGTCGTTCTCGTGCGGAAAGAGGCCATCGCCATCAAAGTCCATCGCCGGGCATGGACAGGGCGTGAGCGTCCAGCGAAACGCGCGGTGCATGCCGTCAATCGCCTTGGACGTGCCGGCGATCACACTGCCATCGTGGCTCACGGCGTGGGCTTGTGACTCTGGTCCGCCCAGCGTGCCCAGATCAGTCATGCCCGACTCGGCCGTCCAGCGGAACGCCCGCAACTGGTTCGCGGCGTTGTGCGCCCGGCCCACGACCACGCGCCCATCGCCGCTGACTCCGAAAGCTTCACCCGAGGAACCGCCCAGCGTCCCCAGGCTCACCATGCCCGTCTCGCGTGTCCAGCGAAAGGGCAGCGTCCGTCGATCGGTTGTGCTCATGATCCCCACAATCACGCTGCCGTCCGCGCTGACGTCGTACGCCACGGTATAGGTGCCGCCCAGGCCGCCCAGATCGCTTGCCCCCTCGGCGAATGTCCAGCGAAAGGCCCAGATGCCGCGCGCATCGCGATGGTTCGCCGCGCCGACGATGACGCTGCCGTCCGCGCTGACAGCATTGGCGGCGGAATGGACGTGGGGGAAAGGAAAGATGTAGACCATGCCGCCGTCGTCGTCATAGCGAAACGCTCCCTCGCCCAACCGGGCCTGCTCCTGGTTGCGCTGGGCATAGCCGACGATCACGCGTCCGTCGTGATTGACATCCGCCGCGCTTGCGAAGTACGTCATGCCTGTGGGCACGAGCGTCGCGCCCTCGCACGCTGACCAGCGCGCGACCCTGAGCGACATGTTGGCATCGCGCACGCCGCCCACAATCGTTTGGCCGTCCCCACTGATGCCGTGCCAAAGGTTGTGTGAACACATATCGGGCGCGGGCACGCGCCGCACCGGCCCGCCGGGCGACCACAGGACAGCGGCTTCATTCTGGTCGACGATCCACGGACCCACCAGCACCATCTGGCCGTCCGCCGTGAGATCAACCGTGGCGGATGCCCGCCCGCCCAGCAGTCCGCCGAGGTCTTCCATGATGCCGCAGACCTGGCGCTGCGCGGGTGGCGACTGCATGCTTGCGCAGTGGGCAGCGGTGAGCGATGCAGCGACAACTCCCCATGTGGCGGTGGTCATGCACTTAGTTTTTGCACCTCTGGCGTGCGCGACCACCCGCGCTGGAAGAGTTTCTTTGCGGCTTTGTGGTGAACCGGTTTTCCGTCTCGCCGGTTGTGGGATATACACTGTGGCGGGCGATTGAATAAAGGAAGGCTTTCATCATGACGACTGCTGCCGAAAAAGCTCCTGCTGTGTCGAAGGAACAGGCTGATGCGATCTTTTCGCGTGGGCTGGAGGGGATCATCGCTGGGGAGACGGCGGTGTGTTCGATTGAGCAGGGCGGGTTGTGGTATCGCGGGTATGAGATTCATGATCTGGCGAAGCATGCGACGTTTGAAGAGGTCGCGCACGTGCTGCTGGTGGGGCATAAGCCTTCGGCCAGTGAGCTCGCGGCGTTCAAGGCGGAGCTGATTGCGGAGCGGCCGCTGCCGGGCGTGGTGACGGCGTTCATCGAGAGCATGGGCGGGTTCTTGGCGAGTGGGCGGGCGGTGCCGATGGATATTTTGCGGTCGTGCGTGAGCATGCTGGGGCACATGGACCCGGATAGTCAGAGCGTGGAGAAGGATGCGAACCTGCGGAAGGCCAAGCGGCTGCTGGCGAAGATTCCGACGATGATCGGGCACATGCAGAATGTGATTGATGGGAAGGCGATCATTGAGCGCGAGCGAGGGGGCGACCCGACGTTGGGGCATGCGGCGAACTTGTTGTACTTGATGACGGGGAGCAAGCCGGCGAAGGAATACGCGCATGTGGTGGATGTGAGTTTGATTTTGTACGCCGAGCATGATTTCAATGCGAGCACGTTTACCAGCCGCGTGATTGCGGGGACGCTGAGCGATATGCATGGGGCGATTTGCGGCGGGATTGCGGCGCTCAAAGGCCCCTTGCACGGCGGGGCGAATGAGATGGCGATGGAGATGCTCAAAGAGATCATGCATGATGTGGGCGAGAAGGCAATTGGCACCAAGGCGGTGGATGACTGGATGCAGAAGGCCTTTGACACCAAGCGCAAGCTGATGGGCTTTGGGCACCGGGTGTACAAGAACGGCGACCATCGCGCGCCGATCTTGCACAAGCTGGGGCGCGACGTGGCGCAGAGCGACACGAAGAACCCGGGCGGCCACGCGGCGGTGAAGTGGTTTGAGTTGGGCGAGCAGGTGCAGAAGATCATGCTCGAGAAGAAGAACATTCATCCAAACGTGGACTTTCCGTGCGGCATGACGTACTTCACGATGGGGATTCCGGTGCCGCAGTACACGCCGATCTTCGTGGCCAGTCGCGTGAGCGGGTGGGCAGCGCACATTATCGAGCAGCATGCGAATAACAGGATTATTCGGCCGCTGAGCAGGTACACGGGTGAGGCTCCGCGGAAGTGGTGAGTGGGGGAGTGAACGGAGAAAAGGAGCAACCCGCGAGCGATCGCGGGTTGTTTGTTTAATGGAGTTGTGCAGAAAACGGCGGAAAGGGATGGTGGTGGGAGCTAATTGTGGTATATTCGTGGGCTGGAGGCGCATATGAGCAGCACGGCGGCAATGGTGGGCGATGTTCGGGCGGCGCATGTCGTGTTGTCGCGCCTGGGGTATGGGCCGGCGGAGGGGGAGGCGGCGCGGTTTGTGGAGATGGGATTGCAGGCGTGGCTGGAGGGGCAGCTCACGCCTGTGGATGGGGATGATGCGCGTACGGCGGCGGCGCTGAAGGCGGCGAAGCTGGGGATTGCGTATGAAGCGGGGAAGAATGACGAGGGGGATGCGTATGAGGCTCTGGATGAAGAGCGGGGACTTGAGACGCTGGGGGATGAGATTGCCAAACACTGGTGGCGGACGAAGTGGAACAAGGGTGTGGCGTGGGCTGAGCGCGTGCGGCCGCTTGCGGAGTTGCGATGTGCGACGGTGATTCGGGCGCGGGAGAGTTCGTATCAGCTGCGCGAAGTAATGGTTGACTTTTGGCACAATCACTTTCATGTGAATGCGGGCGGGGATGACATTCGGGCGTCGGTGGCGATGCCTTGGTATGACCGCGATGTGATTCGGCGGCATTGCCTGGGGAATTTTCGCGAGTTTGTGGAGGCGGTGGCGAGTCATCCGGCGATGCTGGCGTATTTGAACAATGCGAGCAGTAAGGCGAGTCCGGCGAATGAAAATTTTGCGCGCGAGTTGTTTGAGTTGCACACGCTGGGTCGCGGGGCGTATTTGAACGCGTTATTCAATCGCTGGCGCGATGTTCCCGGCGCGATGGCGGGGAATGCGGAGGGGTACATCGATCAAGACGTGTACGAGGCGGCGCGGGCGTTTACCGGGTGGACGATTGCGGATGGTGGATGGAACGGAATGGACAACGGTCGGCTGCCTGACGGGGGTGCTTTTTTGTACATGGATGCGTGGCACGATCATTATCAGAAGCGTGTGCTGGCGAGTGAGTTTGACCCGAGCCAGCCGCCACTGGCAGATGGGCGAAAGGTGCTGGATTTAGTGGCGTTTCATCCGGCGACGGCGAAGCATGTGTGCATGAAGTTGTGTCGGCGGCTGCTGATGGATGAGCCGACGCAGGCGCTGGTGGAGCGAGTGGTAGCGGTGTGGAACGAGCACGCGAAGGCGAAGGATCAGATTGCGCGGGTGGTGCGGGCGATTGTGATGAGTGATGAGTTCGCGAAGACTTCGCCTGGGAAGGCCAAGCGGCCTTTGGAACTGGCGATGAGCTTTGCGCGGGTGACGGGAGCCAAGGTGCGGGCGGATAACGCATGGAGCTGGTCGCTGGAAGCAGCGGGACAGCCCATGTTTGCATGGCCTGCGCCGACGGGATTGCCTGATGTGTCGAGCTATTGGCTTTCGACGAGCATGATGGTCTCGCGGTGGAACATGCCCATCTTGCTGATGGCGGATTGGTTCAAGGGGACGCGGGTGCGGCTGATGAAGCAGATGCCGGATGATGCGGATACGGCGGCGAAAGTCGTGGCATTTTGGAGTATGCGGATGATTGGGATGGAGCTGGATGAGCCGCGGCGGAAGGTGATTGAGCGGCTGGTTGCGGGTGATGATGATGTGCATGCGGCGCTGGATGTTGGGGAGAGTGAACTCGCGCAACGTGTGCAGCGAGCGGTTGTCGGGCTGGCGATGTCGCCGGAGTTTCAGGTGCGGTGATGGGTTGAGATGAGTTGGAAAGGGTTTGGGCACAGGAGCTAGCCATGACGACGCGAAGAGAATTTCTGGTGGGTTGCTCGGCGGCGATTGCGGCGATGAGCGCGGCAAAGCTGTCGTGGGCGAGCTTTGATGATGGGGTGGTGCCCGCCGGTACGGCTCGCGACACGCTTGTGTTGGTGTTCTTGCGAGGCGGGATTGATGGGTTGCACTTGCTTGGGCCTGCTGATGACAAGGACTATGTGGCGGCGCGGCCTGAGGCGCTGCGCGTGACGGAGGCGGAAGGGCTGGCGATTGGGAACGGGCCGGCGAAGCTGGACTTTCGGTTGCATAAGAACGCGGCTCCGTTGAAGGAGTTGTACGACGCGAAGCACTTGGCGTTCATTCATGCGTGTGGACTAACCAACGGCACGCGGAGCCACTTTGAGGCGATGGATTTGATTGAGCGCGGCGTGGCAGATGTTGCGCAGCAGCGGCTGGCGAATGGGTGGTTGTCACGATTTGCGGCTTTGGAACAGCAGCGCGGCGTATATGGCGATGCGGCAGTGCCGGTGTTTGCGGCGAGTGATAGTTTGCCGACGAGCATGTTGGGGCTGCCGTTTGCGGCATCGGCACCGGAGCTTGGACGATTTGGATTGTGGTGGGGCGATGGGCAGCGCAAGGCAATCGAGGATTTGTACGTGAAGGGCCAGCCCATGCATGAGCAGGCGGAGCGTGCGCTGCGCGTGGTGGATGCGATTGGCTCGCGATTGCCGCGGAATGGGAAGGGGGATGTGGAGGCGTATGAAGCGCAGCACGGGGCGACGTATCCGGATGATGATTTATCGAAGCGACTGCAATCTGTCGCGCGGCTGATGAAGATGGATGTGGGGCTGCGCGTGGCGAGCGTGGATTATGGCGGATGGGACACGCACCAGGATCAGACGTATCACTTTCCGAATCGATTGAATGTGTTGGCACGGGCGCTGCACGCGTTTTATACCGATTTGAGCGATCATCATCAGCGGCTGACGGTGCTGGTCATTAGCGAGTTTGGTCGGCGGCTCAAGGCGAACAAGAGCGCGGGGACCGATCACGGCCATGGCGGCGTGATGATGGCGATGGGGGGCAACGTACACGGCGGCAAGGTGCACGGCGTGTGGCCTGGGCTGGCGAGCGAGCAACTTGACAGCCGAGTTGATCTGGCGGTAACGACGGATTACCGGCGCGTGCTGGCCGAGGCACTGCGCGTGCGCATGGGGCAGGGCAGCGTTGATGAGATTTTCCCGGGATTCGCGAATGAGCAGGCGGTGGGGGTGTTTCGGGCGTGAGTGAATTGTGTGCCGCCCGTTTGTGAATGTTCATGTCACGGGCGATGGTGCTTTGCTGCGCGAGAAAAGTTTGTATAAGCCTGTGATCAGCGTCATGCCCAGCAAGATGAGTGAGCCGCCTGCGGCGAGGTTCCAGGTGATGTGTTCGTTGAGAAACGTGATGCCCCAGATGACGCTGAAGAGCGGGATGAGGAAAGTCACGGTGATGGCTTTAGTGGGGCCGATGCTGGCAAAGAGGCGGTAGAAGATGATGTAGGCGACGCCGGTACAAACCACGCCCAACATGGCGGCGGCGGCGAGGGCTTTGGGGCTGGGCATGGTTGCGGGCAGCGTGGCAAGGCCTATGGGCAAGGCGATGAGTGTGGCGAAGAACGTGCCGGCGGCGGCGATGGTCATGGGCTCGATGCCGGCGAGAACTTTCTTGGTGTAGTTGGCGCTGATGGCGTAAAGCAGTGCGGCGGTGAGGCCCGCGGCGACGGCGAGTGCGGTGGCGGAGAAGCCTTGAGCGAGTTTGGGATAGACAAGCACGCATACGCCTGCGAAGCCGATGGCGAGGCCCAGCCACTGCGTGTTGCGGGGTTTGTCTTTGAGCCATGCCCATGCGACCAGAGCGGCGAAGAAGGGGACGGTGGCGTTGATGATGGCTGCGATGCCGCCTGAGAGTTGCTGGGTGCAGTAGGCCAGCAGCATGAAGGGAATCGCCGAGTTCATGGCGGAAAGCAGCAGCAGGCCTTTCCAGCGTTGACGGATGACGGCGATGCGTTCGCGCTTGAGAAGCCAGGGGAGGAGAAAGAGCGTGGCGAGGACGAGGCGCAGTGCGACGAGGGCGGGCGGGCTCATTTCCTTGGTGGCGATGCGCATGAAGGGGTAAGAGCCGCCCCAGATGGCACCGAGGGCGAGGAGTTGGAGGAGATCGATCGTTCGCAAGGCGGTGAGTATGTGCGCGCGGGGGATGCGATGTTCGCGAGAGGGACGGAAAGTGTGTGAGATAAATGGGAACTTGACATTGCCGGGAAGTTTTCGGCGGTTGTTTTCGTGGCTTGGGGTATCGTTTGGCCTGTGAAAAACAGTGTTGATGCAAGTCGGTGGCGGGCGTATGCGGCGCGGGAGCGGGCGGCGGATGGCGCGTTTGTTGTGTGCGTGAAAACGACGGGGATTTTTTGTCGGCCCGTTTGTCCGGCGAGGCAGGCGCGGCGGGCGAATGTGGAGTTTGTTGATGCTCCCAGGGATGCGCTGCTGCGGGGGTATCGGCCTTGCAAGCGGTGTCGGCCTTTGGATGCTGCGCGAGTGCGGACGGGGCTGGTGACAAGGCTGCTCGCGATGGTGGAGCGCGTGCCGGATGAGCCGGTGCGGGCGCGGCACTTGCTCGCGATGGGGATTGATCCGTCGGCGGCGCGGAAGCAGTTTGTCGCGGCGACGGGGATGACATTCGCGGCGTATCAGCGGAATCGGCGGGTGGGGATGGTGGTGAGGCACTTGCAGATGAGCGGCAGAAAGCGAGGGCGTGTGATAGCGGCGCAGCAACAAGCGGGCTTTGCTTCGGCGAGCGGATTTCGAGAGGCGGTGCATCGGTTGGTGGGTGAGGCTCCGAGCAAGGCGAGCGGCACGCGCGTGATTGCGTCGATGATGTTTGCAACGCCGCTTGGTGACATGCTGGCGCTGGCGAGTGATGATGGATTGCTGGTGGTGGATTTCACGGATCGCAAGGGGATGGAGCGGGAGATTGCGCGCGTGCGGGTGAAGATGGGAAGCAAGAAGCAGCCTGCGGCGATTGTGCCAGACGAGAAGTGTGATGTGCTGATGCGCGTGCGCGAGCAGATGCAGGAGTATTTCGCGGGGACGCGCACGAAGTTTGATGTGAAACTCGCGCCGGGCATGGGGACTGCGTTTCAAGAGCGCGTGTGGCGCGTGCTCATGGAGATTTCGCCCGGACAGACGCGGAGTTATGGCGAGCAGGCCCGCGCGATGGGTGATGCGAAGGCGGTGCGGGCGGTTGCGCTGGCGAATGGGAAGAACTACCGCGCGATTGTCATTCCGTGTCATCGCGTGATTGGCAAAGACGGCACCATGACGGGTTACGGCGGCGGCGTGGAACGCAAGCGGTGGCTGCTGCGGCATGAAGGCGCGCGGTTGGTGGAGTGAGTTCGGGCACGCGTGAGTGCGAGCGTGCGAAACTCAGCGGAATTCAGCGAAACCGGCGCACGCACAGCGTGTCGTTCTGGCCGCCGAAGCCGAAGCTGTTGCTGAGGCAGACTTCGACGCCTTGGGCTCGCAGGTCGCGAGCGGCGTTGGGGACGTGGTCGAGGTCGCATTCGGGGTCGGGCGTGGTAAGGTTCATCGTGGGCGGCAGCATGCCGGTTTCGATGGCTTTGACGCAGGTCATGAGTTCGACTGCGCCAGCGGCTTGGATCAGGTGGCCCAGCATGCTCTTGACGCTGCTGAAAGGAACGTCTTTGGCGAGGTCGCCGAAGAGGCCTTTGACGGCGCGCGTTTCGATGCGGTCGTTTTCTTTGGTGCCTGTGCCGTGGGCGCTGATGTAGTGCACTTGCGGCCGGCCGTCTGGCCCACGTTCGCGCGGGGAGATGCCAGCTTGTCGGCAGGCTTGCGACATCGCGGCGATGGCGCCTTTGCCTTGGGGGTCGATGTCGGTGATGCGATACGCGTCGGCGGAACTGCCGTAGCCTGCGACTTCGGCGATGATTTTGGCACCGCGGCGCAGGGCGTGCTCAGCATCTTCGAGAATGAGCATGCCTGCGCCTTCGCCCATCACAAAGCCATCGCGTTCGGCGTCGAAGGGTTTGGCGGCGTGGGCCATGGCTTCGCGATTGGTGCTCATGGCGGTGAGGCGGATGAAGCCGGTCATGCCCAGCAGGTGGATCATGCTGTGCGCGCCGCCTGCGAACATGAGATCGGCGTCGCCTCGGCGGATGATTTCAAAGGCTTCGCCCACGGCTTGCGTGCTGGCGGCGCAGGCCGTCATGCAGTTGAAGCTGGGGCCCATGCAGCCAAATGCTTCGGCGAGATGCGTGAGCGTACTGCTGGGTTCTTGCTCGAGTTCGACGGTGCGCGTCATGCGCGAGAGAGCTTCTTTGGTCCAGGCGCGGTCGTCGATGGTTTTCGTTTCGGGCTGCCAACTCGCGAGGTTGGTGGCGAGGAAGTGCGAGTAGTCCAGGCTGCCTTCGCCCGCGCCCAGGTACATGCCCATGCGCGAGGGATCAAACCATGCGGCGGGTGAGACGCGGAAGTTGCCGCCTGCTGCGGGGCCGCCTGAGTGCCCCAGCCCAGCTTGATGCCAAGCTTGAGCGGCGGCGGCGAGGGCGAACTGCGTGCTGATGCCAGCGTGGGCGTGCCGGGGAGCTTCAGCCAAAAAGTTGGCGAGGTTGAAGTTCTTGACCTCCGCCGCGAAGTTGGTGGCGAAGGTCGAAGCATCAAAGCGCGTGGTAGGGCCTATGGCCGTCATGCCGCCAAGAAGTTTGGACCAGACAGATGCCACGTCACTACCCAGAGGAGTGATCCAGCCCATACCGGTGATGACGACGCGACGGGACATGAAGAAGGCATTAGGGACTAGGGACTGGGCATTAGGGGCAAGGCAGATTGGAATACGGAGTAGGCAGAAGTCTTTCCTCGTGCCTAATCCCTAGTCCCTAGTGCCTACTCACTGATCAAACTCGCTATCACCACCAACGTCGTCGCCTTCGTCGAGGGTGATGCCGCGTTCTTTGGTGATTTTGTCGATGTTTACGACGCGCACGAGTCCGTCTTTGAGGCGGCGTTCGGCGAAGTTGATGATCAGGCCCAGTTCGAGGTCAGCGGCTTTGAGCTTGGCGCGCAGTTCCAGGCGTTCGTAGGTCGTGACCGGACCTGGGCGGGCCATGACTTCGAGGAAGAACTTGCCATCGATGAACAGATCAGTCGCGGACTCGCTCACTTTGCGGTCGCGGTACATGACGGCGACGTGGTGGCCTTGCTTGTACGTGACGTTCAACGCGTCGAGTTCCATCTTGAGGGCGTTGGCGTAGGCGGCTTCGTCAAAGCCTGGGCCCAGCAGTTTGTGGACTTCGATGGCAGCGCCGATGGCTTTACGGCTGGCTTCGGTCGTGGCTGCGTCGAGTGCGGAGAGGGGAATGCCGCGACGGTCCTCGCCGCCGCCACCACCGCCGCCGCGTCCGCCGCGATAGCCGCCTCGGCCGCGGTTGCCGCCGCCTCTGTCACCACCGCGATCGCCGCTTCGATCACCTGAGCGATCACCGCGGTCGCCTGAACGGTCGTTGGAGTAGCGAGAGCCTTGGTAGTCTTCGTTGGACATGATGAACTCCTGAGGTAGATGGCGAAGCGATGGGGCGGGTCTCAAACTGGACAATAAAAGGTGAACGAACCTGGACGAATCTTCCTTACACAGCTTTACATGGCCTTACATGGCCCGCAACACCAACGCCGCGTTTTGTCCCGCGAGGCTGCTGCTACAGACAAGTACATTCTTGACCACCTGCGGGCGCGACGCGGCGCGGGCGGCGGCGGGCCACGCGGGGAGGCTAGCGGCTCCCAAACGCGCGGGAAGGAGTTGGTTTTTGAGGATCAACGCAGCGACGGCGGCTTGCAAACCGCCATTGCCAGCGGCGCAATCTCCCAAGGCGGGCGAAAGCGCAACGCACGTGATGTTTGCGAGGCGACTGCCGAAGACGGTTTGCAGGGCGAGCAGTTCTTGCTCGTCGGTGCTTGGCGCGCCGGCGGCTTGCGGCACGATCACATCGATATCGGCGGCTGTCAGGCCCGCGTCGCGAATGGCGGCTTGTACGGCGAAGACCAAGCCGCGATTGGGCTGGCCTTGGGGCACATCACGCTGGGCGTTGTGCGCGGCTCCGAAGCCCGCGACGTGTGCATAGATCGGTACGCCGCGCTTGATGGCGCTTTCGCGCTCTTCGAGGATCAGCAGGCCACCGCCTTCGCCGGGTACGCCGCCTGGGCTGGTGGTGTCGAAGGGTCTGACGGCGGTGACGGGGTTAGTTGACGCGGGGATCGGGCCGTAGCGGTTGGCGAGCGACATGCGCATCGTGCCCATGAGGCTGAGTTTGCTTTCGGCGCTGCCGGCGATGGAAACATCTGCGGCGTCACGCTCGATGACGCGGGCGGCTTCACCAATGGAAAGCAAGCCGCTGGCTTCGCCGCAGGTGATGGTGTTGCTGGGGCCTTCGTTGCCATGAATGATGGTGACGTGGCAGGCGAGCATGTTGGGCAGGTACTTGAGCATCCACAGGGGCTGCAAGTTGTTCATGCCGCCGACGGTTTGACCATCGTGCTGCGCTATCGTGCCCCAACGGGCGTAATCGAACGTGCCGTGAGCATCGACGCTGGTTGCAAGTGCGCTGGTCAGTTCGAGCGTTTCCGCGGCGATGAGACCCGCACCGATTTGGCAACCCAGCCGAGCGGGGGCGAAGGTGGGTGCGGCGGCGGGCGTGCCCTCGGCGGCACGGGTCACGATTTTGGCGTCATCAAAAGCTTCTTTCGCCGCGGCGACAGCGATCTCGGTATCGCGAGCCATGACTTTGACCGCTTTGCGATAGCTTTTGGGGACGAAGTCCTTCGCGGAGAATTCGCTCGCCGAACCAGCGGCTGCAGCGTCGGCGCCAGCCGTCTTGATCTCGGCACCGAGTTGACAGGGAAAGCCGGCCAGATCAACGCGCGTGGGCACGCCGATGCCGGTGGAGCCGTTGCAGAGAGCGTGCCAGAGCGCAGCGGTGCCAACGCCCAAGGCGCTGACGGTGCCGATGCCGGTGATGACGACGGAACGACGCATGGGGGAGGTTAGGGGCGCGGGGGTTGGGGAGTAATGAGCACCGACTGGCGGAAGAGATAACGAAGCTGCTCGTTGACTGGTGTTCGATTCACACGCGTCTACCATCCGCCCCATGCCCGCAACCACTCCTGCCAATGCTGACGGTTTCGCCAAGTACCAAGCTTTTTATCAGCGCCCGCCAGCGATCGTCGTCGAGTGGCATGATGATGTCACCGATGCGGTGGGTTGGCTGTGCATTGATAGTCTGCGAGGCGGGGCGGCGGGCGGCGGGACGCGCATGCGCGACAAGGGCACGCGCGAGGAGGCGGTGTTTCTTGCCAAGACCATGGCCGTGAAGTTTCGTGCGTGCGGGCCTGACATTGGCGGCGGCAAGAGCGTCATTCGCTTCAATGCGGCGGCTCCGATGGATGTCAAGCACGGCGTTTTGGAGCGGTGGTACAAGCACATTGGGCCTTACCTGAAGAACTGCTACGGCACGGGCGGCGATGTGGGCGTGGATGAAGTCAGCGAAGCGACGGCGATCACACAGCGCGTGCTGGGGCTGGGGCACGTGCAAGAGGGCATCGCGCGGGGGCATTCGTGGAATGATGGCGAGCCAGCCGCGGCGAAGATTGATCGGCTCAAGCACGGCGTAGAAGCGCTGGTCTCGCTGAGTGATTTGCCTGGGCCGCGCATGCATGAGGGCATGGGAAAGTGGATGGTGGCTGATGTGGTGACGGGGCTAGGCGTGGCGCGCAGCGTTGAGGCGTATTACAAACTTCGCGGCAAGAGTTTGCAAGGCCAGCGAGTGATCGTCGAGGGCTTTGGCGCGGTGGGCGCCTTTACGGCGTATTACCTCGAGAAGCAAGGCGCGGTGACGATTGCTGGCAGCACGCGCAACGCCGATGGAACGATTCGCGTGGTCAGCAATCCGCGCGGGCTGGACGTTCGCAAGCTCATCAACGCGCGCGAGGGCACGAACCTGCCCGTGCGATTTGTGCAAGAAGGCGCGACGGTCGTCGATACCGCCAGCGGCGATGAATTGCTGAATTCTCCGGCGGAAATTTACATTCCGGCGGCGGCGAGCCACACGACGACAGCCGCACGACTGCGCGTGATGAAGAACGCGGGCATCAAGGTTGTGAGCTGCGGGGCCAACAACCCGTTTGCGTACGACCATACGAAGAAAGATGTCATCAGTTGGGTCAGCGATCAACTGACGCTGATGCGCGAGGCCGATCAGCAGTTTGCGATCATTCCCGATTTCATCGCCAACTGCGGCATGGCGCGTGTGTTCAATTTCCTGATGACGGCGGGCGGCAAGACCGATGCGGACTCGATTCTCGCTGACGCGGGGAACATCGTGGAGCAGCGGCTGACGCAGTTGCTCAAGGAACATAACGGGGAAACGGGGTTGCTGAATGCTGGGTATCGGGTATTTATTCCGTAAGCTATTTGGGCTTGTGACGCGACCTGCGAGCGAGGTCACATCGCATAATCCGATCGCGCCCTTCGTTCCGCCCAGCGATGAAGCGTGGCGTCACTTGTCCAAACGCGATGCGCTTGCGGTTTGGGGTTTGCAGCAATATGCCGACGAGTTAATCGACCTTGCTGAGCCAGCGGTGCGATTGGAAATCGCGCCCATCGACCAAGCCAATCTCACGGCGGGGCAGTCACGCTTGGGTGGTCTGCCTGATTTACCACCCGCGCATCCTTGGCCAACGTGGCGCGGCAAGCCCATGGGCTTCATCGCGCAGATTCGCTTGAGCGATGTTGCCGCGACTTGGGCCGAGAGCGGCTTGCCTCATCGCGGCTACTTGTACTTTTGGTTTGATTTGAACGAACAGCCTTGGGGCAGCGAAATTGGTGATGCAGGCGGGTTTCGTGTCGAATTTGTTGAAGACGAGTCGATCGCGGTTGTGACGCGAGAGTTGCCGAAGGATTACGCGTGGCTTGATCAGTCGACATTCGGATCGCGAACGTTCACGCCGTGTGTAGTGAAATGTAATCGCATCTCTACGCTTCCAGATGCGAATAGCGAGTTGGATTGGGATCCGCGGATTGCGACGTTGGATATTGCCCGGTACAGCGACTTCTGCGAAGCGATTGGTCGGCGATCGCGCAAAACGGACGGCTTCGGACATCAACTGCGTGGTTATCCGTGGTGCATTCAAGGCGAGATGCGCGAAGAGTGTGCAGAGAAGTCTCGAGTGCTGATTAAGGGCGACGCTGCCACGGCTGCGGACACAGATTTTGTAGCGCTGCGACGTACCGCACCAGAATGGCTATTGCTCGCTCAGTTTGATAGTGATGAAACCACCGGATTTGCTTGGGGCGATGCGGGGATCATCTACTACTGGATTCGTCGCAGCGACCTGCAGGAACGACGCTTTGATCGAATATGGGGCATTTTGCAGTGTTTTTGAACTTGCGACTCAGGTGCGGCTGCTGCGCTGCATCACCATCGCCCCAATCACAAATCCCGCCGTGCTGCCGAAAATCACGTCGCTCGGATAATGCGCCCCAAACGCCACGCGGCAAATCGCAACGATGATTGCGAGCGTGAAGACCAGCGGCGAAAGTCGCGGGTACAGGTGCGCCAAACAGGTCGCCGCGCAGGCACTCGCCATCGCGTGGCTGCTGGGGTAGCTTGCTAAGTCGCTGCTGATGCCCTTCCACCATTCCCAACTATGCGCGAGCAAATACGTGGTGCTGCCATCCTCGCTCGTGCGCGGCAGCGGGTACTTGGTCCACGCGAAGGCAAAGTGCATGGGCGACTCGAAGCCCGCTTGCGGCGTGTTGTCGAACAACACGCGCGGACGCGGACGCCCTGCGAGAACCTTGAGTGCGTGTCCGATCAAGCCGTTGATGGCAAGCGCGATGGCAAACTGCAGCACGCCGCGTCGCTTCGCGGGGTCGAGCAACAAGATGACAATGCCCGCGATGACCATGCTGGTCACCGCGCCAAACTGCTGCACGAATTCCATTTCGCGAACCAGATCGCCACCGAGTTTGCTCGACAGCCCGCCTTGATACGGACCAATGTGCGTCATGACCCACGCATCCGCCGGCATGGCGGCGACGCTGGCAAGAATCGCTCCGCCCAGCAGAAAACACGCCCGGCGAGCGGTCATGGATGCCGTCATGAATGCCGTGATCGCGCCGACTGGCGCGGCAGTCGTTGATGCGTCGGTAGCGTGCGTTGCAGTATTGGATCGGCCGTCAGTCACGCTCTGTTGTAGGCGTGCTCTCGCGTTGATCGCTTGCCGTCTGCTTCGCTCGTCCTGTGTATTTCGCCCGTCGCTTCACGCTCGTACTCTCGCCGCGTGAGTGAGTTTGCCGCTGTGCCCAACGCGTACCCAATCATCGTCGGTCCAACTGCGGGCGGCAAGAGTGATCTTGCGGTGCGGCTCGCGATCGCGCTGCAATCGCAAGGCCGCCGCACTGCGATTCTCGCGGCGGATGCGTATCAGATTTATCGCGGCATGGACATCGGCACGGCCAAGCCCACGATGGACGAACGCCAAGGCATCGAACACTTGCTCATCGACATCGTCGATCCGCGCGAGAGTTTTTCTGCGAGCGATTGGCTCAAACGCGCGAAGCAGACCATTGACGATTGCTTTGCGAAGGGCATCACGCCGATTGTCGTGGGCGGCACGCACTTGTATGTGAAGCTGCTGGTTGACGGCATGTTTGAAGGGCCAGCGGCGGACGAAGCCCTTCGCGAACAACTTCGAGCGATGGGGCTGGTGGCATTGCGAGCCGAGCTTGAACGTGTCGATCCCGCAGCGGCGGCGCGCATTCATGCGAATGACGAGCGACGGACGATCCGCGCGATTGAAGTTTTTCGGCTGACGGGCGTGCCGATTAGCGAGCAGCAGTCGCAGTGGACTGGTAGCCCGCCCGTCCCGGGCGGGAGTGATTCTCAAACGAGCGAAACTGAAGAAAAGACGCAAATGCCTGCCGCCCCGGAGGGGCGGCCCACCGTGCTCATCGGTCTCGATTGGCCCGTCGAACTCATCAACCGGCGCATCAATGCCCGTGTGAAGTTGATGATGGAACGAGGTTTTCTCGACGAAGTGCGTGCGTTGCACGCGGCAGGCGCACTAGGCGTGCAATCGCGCGAGGCGCTCGGGTACAAGCAGTTGATCGAGCATCTCGAACGTCGCGCATCGCTCGAGGACGCGGTGGAGCAGATCAAAATTCAGACTAGGCGATTCGCCAAGAACCAGCGCACATGGCTCAAACGACTGCGTATGAAGCCGGGTAGTGTGTGGATTGATACCACAACCGACCCCGTGACGTGGCTCGACGTTGCACTCGCGAGGATGCGCGAACAGGATGCACGACAACCCTGACTTTCCCGAGACATTCCGCACAAACTCATCCAGTTGCTCACCCACTCTTCGCGCCCTCTGCGCGCAACCTGAACACCCTTGCCGCCGCGGGCCGCTAGGGTCTATCTGCTCAAGCTTCCTCGCGCGTGCGACGTTGACCTGAGCAGCAGAGGAGAGACAGCATGACTCGTTTCACACGTTCGCTCGTGAGCTCTTTCGCGCTCGCAGGCGCGGGCTCCTTGGCCCACGCTCAACTGTTTGGCGTCGGCGACTTCTCGCCCACGGGCACCCAGAACCTTTACAGCATCAACGCAACCACCGGTGCAGCGACGCTGATTGGGAGCACGGGCCTTCGGCAGATTTCTGACATCACGTTTGATCCCAACGCCAACGCTTTGCTCGCGCACACTGTCGCGGGCGACGTCTTCACTCTCAACACGCTGACGGGTGCCTCGACGTTGCTCGAAGACGGTGCCACCCTCACCCCCGAAAGCGGTCTGGCGATCCTCCCGACCACGGGTCGGCGATTCACCACCATCTTCGACAATCTCCACGCCAGCACCACTGGTCCGGCGGCGTGGTCGAATGTCGGCGCATCAGGGCTCAGCTCCTTCGACGTTTCAGGGCTCGCTTTCGATCCGTCCTTCCGCCTCTTCGGCCTCGTCAGCAACAGCTCACTCGCGGATGAATTCGTCGAGTTCAACCTCGCGACTGGCGCAGCAACCGTGATCGGCGCGACGGGTACGGCCAGTGTCGCCACCGCCGGTCTGACTTTCAATCACGCCACCCAGCAACTGCTCGCGAGCGATGGCGCGAGTCTTTTCAGCATCGATCGTGCAACCGGCGCGGCGACGCTCATCGGCGCTCACGGCGTCGGCGGATTCTCCGGCATCGCGTTCATTCCCGCGCCCGGTTCGTTCGCGTTGGTCATCGCCGGCGCAGTCGCCTGCGGTCGTCGTCGTCGCGCTCTCTGATTCACCTTTCGTTTTCCAATCCAGCAATAACAAAGGACCATTCCCATGAAGACGCTTCTCGCTCTGCTCGCCGGGCTTGCGATTTCCTCGCCCGCGATGGCTCAAAAGGCTGTTTTTTCTCAACCACAAACCACCAAGCTCGATAATCGCATTCTGCAAGCACTCGAAGATGAGTACGGCGTGAACCAACTGGGCTCACCCATCACTTTCTGGCTGCATGTGCTGCACAACAACGACGGCGAATGCCGCGTGCTGCCGCTCACTGGCGCGCAAGCGGGCTTCGGCGGCGCTGCACGCTTCACCTCGCTGGTCAACCAGAGCAAAGCGCAAGCCGGCACACCTCGCCTCGACGGCGTTGCTCAGGGGTGGGTCATGGTTTCTTCCGGAGACAACATCCTTCCGGGCATCAACCTCGACATCTCCATCGCTCAAGGCGTGCCTTACTACGACTCCCGCCTCTTCGACCTGATCGGCTACAGCGCCATGACGCTGGGGAACCACGACTTTGACGCTGGTCCTGAAACGCTGGCCAACCTCATCCAAGGCACCAACGCCACGACCTTTATCAGCAGCAATCTTGGCTATGCAGCCGAACCCACGCTTCAAGCTCAGGTCGCCGCGAACAAGCTCGCGTCGTCCAAAGTCGTCACGGTCGCGGGCCGCCAGGTCGGCATCATTGGTGCGACCACTGAGGCATTGAACACGATCAGCACGCCGCGTTTTGTGACAATTGGCGCGGTTGTTCCTGCAGTGCAGGCCCAGATCAACGCTCTGACCAACCAAGGCGTCAACATCATCATCGTCAGCACTCACTTGCAAGGTTTGAGCGCTGAAATTGAGATGACCCAGCAACTCACGGGTGTCGATATCGTCATCTCCGGCGGTGGCAGCGAACTCATGGCCAACCCTGGGACGCTGCTTGTCCCTGGCGACACCATCAACGCGGGCGGCCCAGCTTCGGGCGGCACAGGCTACCCCCGCTTTGCTCTCAACGCAGCGGGCGTCAACACCCCGATCGTTACGACGGGTGGCGAGTACAAGTACCTGGGTCGTCTGATCGCAGGCTTTGACAACGCGGGCAATCTCATCACCGTTGACCCAGCAAGCAATCCGCTGCGCGTCAGCGGCGTTGCTCCTGATGCGGTCGCGCCCGATGCTGTTATCCAAAGCCAGATCGAAGCTCCGCTCGCAACAGCCAACGCGGCACTCGCCAACAACATCATCGCAACCGCCAACGTCGCGCTCGACAGCCGCCGCAGCGTGGCAGGTGTGGGCGTTCGCGTCAGCGAAACCAATGTTGGCAACATCATTGCCGATTCCATCCTCTGGCAAGCGAACCAGCTCGCTCCCGCCGCCGGTCTGCCCCTTGCCGATGTCGCCATCCAGAACGGTGGTGGCATCCGCCTTGACAGCGTGCTGCCTGCAGGCAACATCAGTGAGAAGTACACCTACGACCAGCTCCCCTTCCTCAACTACCTCACCATTGTCCCCAACGTCACGCCCGCCAAACTGAAGGAACTGCTGGAAAACTCCGTCAGCCGCATCCCCGCCGCCGACGGCCGCTTCCTGCAAATCGCGGGCATGCGCATCCGCTACGAAACCATCGGCCGCACCGCCCAAACCGTGACGCAGACGAGCACGACGCCAGCCGGCGACCGCATCTTCAGCATCACGCCAGGTACGCGCATTCGCGACATCGTCCTCAATGATGGTCGTGTGCTCGTCCGCAACGGTGCAGTCGTCCCCGGCGCGCCCAGCGTCAACATGGCCACCATCGACTTCACGGCCCAAGGCGGCGACAGCTTCCCCTTCAACGCCATTCCGTACACGCGCCTGGGCACCACCTACCAGCGCGCGTTCTTCAACTACTTGACCCAGGCTCTGGGTGGTCAGGTCAGCAGCCAAGACTACCCCGCCGCGGGCCAAGGTCGCATCATCCGCAGTAACTAAGCCAATAACTGAGCCTTCGCGGAACGCAACCAACTCGTCACTTCATGAAAAACGCGAGCCCCAATCGGCTCGCGTTTTCATTTGCATGCTCCCGGCTCGCCTCACACAACCTGCGCAAGCCATTTCACCCTGCTCACCGCATTCGCAGGCGTTGGCGGGTCGCTCAGATCAATCGGCAGATACGTGCCTCGTTCGTGGTCGCTTGCGAGGATGATCGCGTTGGGCTGCACGAACTTCACGCCATCTTCGGCCTTTTCGTGGCCCAAAATGAACATATACACGCCCCAGCGTTCGACGAGGTCTTCGAGGCTCTGCTCGTCGTAGCCACGGCCCCATGTCATCAAGTACGCGCTGCCGGTGCGCGGGATGTAGTCATCGTCATGCAGGTCGCGGCGGATGATCTGCGTGTCAAACCGCGCGATACCCGCGGCCGCAGGCACGCTGTGAGAACACAGAATCGTGCCGCGAGGCGTGTGAATTTCGAGTGCGATGGGCAGCGAACGGATAAACGCCTTGCAAGCTTCGTCAACGCGCGGCCCATCATCGCCGAACGTGAACTCGATAGCGTCGTTGAAGACATCAACGCAGCGCACGCCGTCTTTGAGTACGCCGGCGTTGGTGTACTGCGCAAGCTCGTGGTTGCCCAGCAGTGCGTGGACGTGCTCGGGAAAGCGAGCTTTCAAATCAGCCACGCGCACCAGTGCGCGGTAGCTCATGTCCATGCCGTTCACAAGGCGATCGCTGTGGATGATCTCGTGCAGCGTCAGGTGGCAAAGCTCGCCCGTCGGGGCTGCTTGCTCGAGCCCGGCTTCGTTGAGCGTCATGTTCGCAAGTCGCACCAGCTTCGCAAACGCCACGGGATTGTCGTGCAAATCGCCAGTGGCAATCAACTTGCCCGGCGCATCGATGCTGTCGATGCTGCCGCGCCGGCACGCGGCTTCCATGTTCGCCCTGGTGCCAGCCATGAGTGCATCGATGACGCTATCAGCATCACTCAGCTCAAGCGGCGGACGTTGGAGGGGGTAGGAAGACATGGAAACTAGAAGAGTTGAACACTTGAAGACATGAACACAGAGGAAGACAGAGTGTTCGTTGAGGACACGAGGAAAACGTGCTCGCGAAAGACACAAAGGTCATAGACAAGAGCAAGAAGGGTGCGGTTGCGTGCGCCAATTCAGACTCGGCAAAGTGACGGTGAACGTATCCAGACAGTCACGCCGCTCGGTCTAGCTCTGCCTCACTCTGTTTTCCTCCGCGTTCGGTCTTACTTGCCCTGATCCTTGAACTTGACCCCCAGCACACTCGTCGACGCGCTCTTGTTGTCAAGATTCATGCCGCTGCCAGAGTTGCCAGCGGAACTGCCGCCTTTGGTGCCGTCCATGAGTCCGCTGTCGCCCGAGGCTTTGGCGTCACTCGCTTTTTTTTGGGCACGCACCATGCCCAGCGTCAGTTGCAAGCGGTCGCACACGTAGCCCATGTTTTCCGGGCGGTCAGCCGCATCAATCTCCACGCAGTGCATGATGAGTTCCGCCAACTTCGGATGGCACTTGGGGTCGATTTCCATCACCGGAGTCGGCTTAGGCATCAGGCTCGGGTCCACGCGATCAACCAAACTGTTTTCGTTCTTGCTGTTGAGCGGCGTGGGCACAGTCTTGCGCGTGATGGTCCAGTACATCGTCGCGCCGAGGTTGTAGATGTCGGTCTTTTCAGTGATCGGCTGGCGCATCACCTGCTCGGGCGCGATGTAATCAGGCGTGCCCTGAATGCGCGGCTTGATCGTGCCGATCTTACAACTCTGGCCTAGGTCCACAACTTTCACCAGCGGCCCCGGCGCGACCATGATGTTGTTGGGCTTCATGTCGGCGTGCACAAAGCCCTTCTCGTGCATGTGCCGCAGCGCGCTGGCGGTCTGGCAGAAAATCTCCAAGGCATCCTCATATGTCTTGGGGCGCTTCTTGTCCATGCTGTAGCCGTCGGCAAACTCCATCACCAGGAAGAGGTCGGTGACGGTCAGCAGCTTCCGCAGCTTGTGCATCCGCGGAATCGATCGCAGGTTGGGATGGTTTAGTTCCTTGGCAACCTTGTACTCGTACTCGGCTTGATCGAGGAAGCGATCGTCCTTCTCGTTGGACCGGTGGACGTGCTTGACGGCCCAGATCTGTTTGTCTTTAGGATCCTGCGCAAGGTACACCGTGGACGCCGCGCCTTGCCCCAGTTCTTGGAGAATGCGCAGTCCCTCGACGATATCGTTGGGCTTGTAGAACGAAATAGGGTCGGCCATGCAAAGCCCGCAAAGATACTGGCACTGGGTAACGAGCAGAGAAACGAACAGAGAGCGAACAGATAGAAACAGATAACCGCAAGCCAAGCGTAGCCTCGCTCGCGGGGGACAAGCGTAGAACTGTCGGCAGACGCACGACGCCTGTCCGGCCTTCTTTCCGATTGAATGGCGTGCCGGTTGCACGGTGCGCCCACAAAGGGCGCAGAAGTCGCCTTTGACAGATGCGCGAACCGGCGGATCGGCCGTTATTGCCCACGCAGGCTGGTGCGGAGCTCGGCCTCAGGGAAGAATCGGCCCGGGCTAGTGGTGGGGGCAATTTGGCTGTGGAGGTACACTCGATCGGAGGGGATGCCGAGTCGCTGGGCCAGAAGCTGCGCGAGCTGCATCGTTCGGCGGAGCTGGGTGGGGCTGAAGCGTTGGCGGTCGCCGTCGCCCACCAAGCAGATGCCGATGGCTTGGCGGTTGAACCAGTCGGCGTTGTCACCGGCGGTGTGCGCGCCGGCTTGTTGCTGCATCCATCGGCTGGAGACAAACAACTCGCCGTCGTCCATGCCGTTGCCGTTGCCGACGACGAAGTGGTAGCCCAGGCTGCGCAGGCCCATGGAGCGGGCGCGGTCGTCGAGTGTCGCGGGCGTGCCCACCAGTTGGCCCGTGTCGTGAATGACGATGGCTTGCCAGCGGTTGGCTTGCACGGGCTGGGTGGTTCGCAGCACCGCTTCGAGCGCTGAGGGTGCCGCGGCGGGAGTGGTCGGTAGGGTTGAAGTTGCCATCAGCGGCTGGACGTTGTCGAGCCTGCCGCCTTGGGCGAGCCAGAGGCCGCCGCCGACAACAGTCATAGCGGCGATGAGTGCCATCCAAACGACAACGATCCGCGTGGATTCTTCACGCGTGCGAGGCTGACGAGACTTTTTCGAAGACTTGGCCATGCGGATCCGTGCACGGTCGACAAGGGTGAAAGGCGAAGATGCGCATCCAACGCATCGATGCAAGAGAACAATCGGCCCGCGCGAAGTGCGCACTCGCAAATCGCGTGCACAAAGATAGCGATATCGGGCGAGATGGCGAATTTATTTCAACGACGCGCGAAATTGATTCGCGAGTTGACGCTAACCATCAGTCGCCGCCCAGCAGTCGTCCGCGCACATTGGGCTTGCGGTCGCCGAATTCGTTCGTCAGGTAAGGCGGTGCGCTGCGGCCGCGAAGACGGTCTGAGCGGTCGTACTGGCTGCGAGGTTCGTCAGGCGAGAGCAGCGGCTTGGCGCAGCCAGCAAGAGTTGGCGCAAGAGCGGCGGCTGCAAGCAGCGCGAGCAGCGATGCAATCGCCTTGTTGCGAGCGCGACTGGGCGAGCATGTGGATGGGCTGCGGAACTGATTTGCCACGAGGCCTCCTGCGTTGGGCTGGCGATGACTCGAAAGTGCCGAGCCCAAAAACACAGTGTACCGGCGTTATTCACGCCGGTACACCGGAGGAGGGAAAGGAGTTGGGCCGGTGTGTTGCGTGCAACCGGCCCGCGTGCGTCAGTGTGTTTACGAATGCATGGTTGGGCGAGTTCGCGCGGTTTGGTGGGGCTTGGGCGAATGACGAGAACGCGGGATTGCGGCGGGAATGGGTGGGTTTGGGCGGAAAACGTGAAACTGGCGGCGGGGGTTTCGGAAGCGGTGCAACTGGTGGCAGGGTCGCCATGGAATGGCGACCTACCGGGGGCATCACTTCTGCGCGTCGCGCAGGCGGTGGTGCGCGTCGAGTGCGCGGTGGCCTTGCGCGAGTGCTTGGCGGACGCCTTCGTACACGACAGCGCAGACGGCAGTCGCGAGGTTCAAGCTGCGCTCGGCGGGGACCATGGGCATGACCAGCACGCGGTCGGCGTATCGCTCGAGCAGCGCGGGAGGCAGGCCTTTGGTTTCTTTGCCGAAGATCAGGTGATCGCCCGGGGCGTAGGCGACATCGAAGTAGCTCTTGACACCCTTGGTGCTGAAGAACCAGAGTCGCGGCGGTTGTGCGCTTGCGAGATAGGTCTCCCAGTCGGCATGACGCTGCACGCCCAGACGCGGCCAGTAGTCCAGCCCAGCTCGGCGGCAGGCTTTCTCGCTGGTGTCAAAGCCCAGAGGCTCAATGAGGTGCAAGCCGCAGCCGGTGGCGACGCAGGTGCGACCGATGTTGCCCGTGTTGTTGGGAATCTCGGGCTCGTGCAGTACGACGTGGAACAGCGGAGAAAAAACGCCCGCAGGTGCGGGCGTTTGCGGGGCGGGGTTGGCGAGCGGGTCTGGCAATTGCATGCTCGGCATGTTCGGCAGGCTTATTCGCCTTCGGCTTTCTTCTTTTGGGCTTTGAGCCATTCGTCTTCAACGGCTCGGCGGGCTTTGACGCCTGGGTCGCCTGCGATCGTGCGGTCGAGAGCGCCCATGAAGTCGATGTTCTTCTTGTCGGGCGGGAGGTCAGCCCAGCGAACCTTGCCGTCGGAGCTGATGATGGCAAATCCGGGAACGATGGATTGATTGCCTCCGCCGCCTGCGGTGGAGATGGCTTGGGCGTGCGAGTTCTGCTCAAGATTGAGAGCGATGTAGTGGTCGTAGTTGCGCACTTGAAGGAACTTGGTCACACGTTCCTTGGTGATTTCGGGGTCTTTGTCGTCTTTAGTGAGTGTCCAACCATTCAAGTTTTCGAACATCGTCACGAAGCCGACGACGACAACATCGCGGGCGTACTGACGCTGCAGCGTGTCGAAGTAATCGATCCAGCGTTCGTAACTGGGATTGACACCCGGGTGCCAGGTGTAGCAAACGATGACTTTTCCATCAAGACTGGGCTTCTTGGGCGTCCAGCCGGTTTCAGGAATCGTGACATCGCCGTAGGCAATCGTCGCCTTGGGGTCGTCTTGCTTTTGAGTGTCGCGTGCCAGCGGGGGCCAGGTCGCGTTTTTGTATTCAGCTTCGCTGGGCTTGGTGAAGGGCAGCACCGGAATCTTGATGAACTCAGCCTTGGTGTTCGCGGCTTCCGTCCGAAGGGCAGCTTTGCGTGCCGCTTCGTTGGCGTTCTTGATGCGGTCGTTCAGGCCTGCGGCGGCGTCGGCCTTCTCGGCAACGAGCATCGCTACACCAGATTCAACAGCTTCGGACGTGACATCGGCGAATCGGAGTTGGCCTGCCCGGTCAATCAGGTAGAAATCGGGGTCTTGATCAACGTCCAGAGCTTTGCGGAATTCGCCTTTGATGTCGTGAGCAACAAGGAGCGAGCCGGCTTCGGTCGCGGCTTTGGGCTTGACGGCGCTGGACCATTCGTTGGCGTCGTGGACGAGCACGACGATCAGGCCGTCTTTGCCGAACTTTTCGGCAAGACGTGTAGCAGCACCGACGGCCCGCTTGGCGGTAGGCAGGTAGTCCGTCCAGGTCACGATGAGGACAACTTTGCCCTCGATCTTGCTGGCGGTCAGGGCTTCGCCATTGGTCCAGTCGGCGAGCTTGGTCCATGCGTCATCGGGGAAGGGCTGACGCTCGCGCTTGTTGAGAGCGGCGCGGCGCGTGCCTTCACCTTCACGCGAAATCTGCGGTGCTTCAACGGTGACGTCGGCCAACGCTGGCGCACCAGCGGCGGCGAGCAAGGAACAGGCGGCGAGTAAGCGGAAAGTGTGAGCCATAGCGAGAAAGTCCCCAGAAAGAAATCTGCGGTGTGCGGGAGAGGTCCTGCGTGCAACGGTATGACGCTCGAAAGGACGCGGGGTTCAGAGTTCTGTTGTAGATGGAGCGGCGGGCCTACACAGGTGGCTCATGGCGATGGCGCCAGAAACCATGACGTTGAGCGAGTCCATGTCGGGCCGCATGGGGATGCGGACACGGAGTGTGGCATGATCCATGGCGGGTTGGGTCAGGCCAGGGCCTTCGGCACCGAGGAGCAGGGCTGGTTTGGTAGGTGGTTGGATGTTTTGGATGTCGGTTGCACCGGTGGGGGTGAGCGCGGCGATGGTGAAGCCGGCGGACGCGATGGCGGCGAGGCTCGCGAGCCAGTCGGCGTCGGCGATTTTGGCGAAGGGGACGTGCAAGACGTGCCCGATGCTGACGCGGATGGCTTTGCGATAAAGAGGATCGCAGCAGCCGGGGCCCATGATGACGGCGGGGTGATTACCTCCCAGCGCGGCGACATTGCGGAAGATGCCACCCACGTTGTCGTGATTGGTGATGCCTTCAAGGATGGTGAGGCTGGTGGCGGAGGCGGTGAGTTCGTCGAGGGTGGGTTCGGGCAGGCGATGGCCAGCAGCGAGGACGCCGCGGTGGAAGGGAAAGCCGACGATTTCGTGCATGAGATCGCGTGAGACGGTGAAGACTGGGAAGGTTGGTGCTGGCGGGAGTGCGTCGGCGATGGTGGGGAGGGATTCGTCGGTACAAAGGATGGAGTGAACGGGGTAGCGCGAGGCAAGCAGCGAGCGGACGACGAGCTGGCTCTCGGCGATGAACAGGCTGTGGGTGCCTAGAAACTCGCGAGAGCGGAGCTGGGCGTCTTTGAGGTTGGCGTAGATCGCGGCGCGCGGGTCGTGAGCGAGCGAGGCGAGCGGGATGGGCATGGGGAATCATTCACGGGGTGTGGGAGTGGGGCGCGGCGGTCGTGAGCGGGTGAGGAGGTGAGTGGGTGAGGGGGTGAATTGGGGAAGATTGCGCGTGGGCGGGAGGGCTTGCCGATAGTTGCGGCTTAGTGTGTGACTTCTTTGCGTCCTTTGCGGCTTGGCGGTGAATTGTCTTTCTGGGTGAACTTCATGTCGATGCCTCAACATTTGGAAATCTGGCAGGCGGTGGTCCTTGGGCTGGTCGAGGGGATTACTGAGTATTTGCCGGTGTCGAGCACGGGGCATCTGATCATCGCGAGTGGGCTGATGGGGCTGGATGAGCCTGAGCAGCGCAAGGCGGCGGTGGATGCGTTCAATGTGATTGTGCAGGGCGGGGCGATTTTGGCGGTGGTGGGGCTCTTCTGGCCCACGGTGCTGCGGATGATTCGCGGCCTGCTTGGCAAGGACAACGCGGGGTTTGCGCTCTTGGTGAATGTGCTGATTGCATTTTTTCCGGCGGCGGTTGTGGGATTTTTGCTCGATGACTGGATTGAGTCAAAGTTGTTTCATGCCGGGCCGGTCATCTTCGCGCTGTTTGCGGGCGGCGTGTTCATGCTGTTTCTCGAGCAGTGGCGGCGTGGCAAGTTCAGCATGCCGGTGCATCGCTCGCGGCTGACAGATAGCGTGTTTGACATGACGCCTTTGCAGGCGCTGACGGTTGGTTTGTTTCAGATCATCGCGATGTGGCCTGGCACTAGTCGCAGCATGATGACCATTACCGGCGGCGTGATTGCGGGCCTGAAGCCCAAGCCGGCGGCGGAGTTCAGCTTCTTGTTGGGCGCGCTGACGCTGACGGCGGCGAGTGCGTACAAGCTGCTGAAGAACGTGCTGCACAGCCACAAAACTGGCGAGCCGAATATGTTTGAAGTGTTGGGTGTGCTGCCGGTTGTTGTGGGGATGTTGGTGGCGGCGGTGAGTGCGTTTCTGGCGGTGAAGTGGCTGGTGGGATTCCTCAACAAGCACGGGCTGAGTGTGTTTGGTTGGTATCGCATTGTGCTGGCGGGCGTGTTGTTGTGGCTGATGTGGTCGGGCGTGGTGAGTTTGAGGTGATGGGGAACGGAGAGCGGAGAACAGAGAACAGAGAGCGGGGAACGGGGGCTGAAGTAGTTTTTTATGGCTCAAACTGTGGCTTCCATCAAGGACCTTTTGGCTGCTCGGGGTATGTCGCCCTTGAAGGGGTTTGGGCAGAATTTTCTCATTGACCAGAACATGCTGCGCAAGCTGATTGACGCGGCGAATGTTGTGCCGGGTGAAACCGTGCTGGAGATTGGTCCCGGCACGGGGGTGCTCACAGATGAACTTCTCGCGCGGGGCTGCCGGGTGGTGGCGTGTGAGATTGATCGCGGGATGTGCGCGATTTTGCGGGAGCGATTTGCGGGGAACGCGAACTTCACGCTCGTTGAGGGTGACTGCCTTGATGGCAAGCATGCGATTGCACCGGCGGTGTTGGCAGCGCTGGGCGTGCCACCGATCGGCGGCTCTGCGACGGTCGGTGCCGATGGTGTGGAGACGTCGGGTTCGCACCGACCGCTCAAAGCAGCGGTCGGTGGCACGGGGAGAGGGTTTGTTCACGTTGCCAACTTGCCTTACGGCGCGGCGACGCCTGTGATGAGTTTGCTGATGGCACATCACCCGCAGTGTCGCGGGTTGTTCGTGACGATTCAGCGCGAGGTGGGGGATCGGCTGGCGGGCAAGCCCGGTACGAAGGAATATGGGCCGCTGAGTGTGCTGGCGCAAGTCACTTGCGAGGTCTCGCTGATTGCGAAGTTGCCGCCGAGTTGTTTTTGGCCGCAGCCTGATGTGACGAGCATCATGATGTCGCTGACGCGAAGGCCCACGCCTCTGCATGCTGATCCGGCGGGATTGCTTGCGTTTTGCCACGCGTTGTTTGAGCAGCGTCGCAAGCAGTTGCAGGCGGTGCTGCGCGGCATGGGTAAGGTTGTGCCCGCGGGCGTTGACCCGCAGATCCGTGCGGAGGCGATGAGCGTGCAGCAGTTGATGGCGTTGTATGACGCGGTTGGGAAATCGGCGTGAGGCGCGACAAACGCGACGCGGGGGCGTGTGCGGCACCTAATCTTGCACGTGCATTGCAAACTTGCTCAATCTCTGGTTGTGTGCGTCTTCGCGCTGCTTTCGCTTGCGTCGCTGGTGGGCTGTTCGAGCCAGCCTCGCTCGGGCACGCCTGATGACTTTGCAATTGGCGTGATTGTTCCCAACGCGATGGCTGACCCACAACTCTCGGCAGGATGGGTGGTGCTGGATGCGGACGGAACTGTGCGGCAATTCGCGGGTGAAGTGACGCGCGCGACGCGATTGCCCCGAAGGGCGACGACGATTTCTCGCGAGCGACTGGATGCGATGCACGATCGGCTTGCCGCGGCGAACGTGCTGACGTACGGAGCAGTGGGGGAGCCGGTGGGCGATGCGTCGGCGGCGATTGCGATGTACAACACCGTGGGCGTGTGGTGGGCGGCGAATGGTCGGCGGCGGAGTTTTTTGCTTTCGCCGCAACTTGCGGATGATGTGCAGACGCTGGGCGTCATTGCGGAGATCTATCGCGAATTGCGGACAGAATCGTGGGAGCAGGTGCGATGAGCGATGGGCGCAGCGAAGCGAAGGCGGGGCCGATTGTCGGCATTGACCTGGGGACGACCAACAGCCTTGTTGCGATTTGCGATGCGAGCGGGCCACGCGTGCTGCGAGATGATGATGGCCGCGCGCTGGTGCCCAGCGTGGTGCGATATGACAGTGATCGCACGAGCAAGATAGTCGCGACGGTTGTTGGGCGCGAAGCGAGCGAACGGGCAGAGCAAGAGGATGACGATTATGCGCGCGAAGATGTGCGCAGCGTTGTTGTTTCGAGTGTGAAGCGATTGATTGGACGTTCGCTCGCAGATGCGCGGGCCGACGTGCCTTATCTGCCTTATCGCGTGGTGGCGGGAGATCGTGATACGGCGCGGGTTGTGGTTGCGATGAGCGATGGCAGTAACGCGAGCGAAGCGATTCGCACGGTTTCGCCCGAAGAAGTTTCGGCGAAGGTTTTGGAGCGGCTGAAGGCAATTGCAGAATCGCGACTGGGTGTTGAGGTGCGCAAGGTTGTGATTACGGTGCCCGCGCACTTTGATGATGCGCAGCGGCAGGCAACGCGAACGGCGGGCAGACTTGCCGGGCTGGAAGTTGTGCGGATTGTGCCTGAGCCGACTGCGGCAGCACTGGCGTATGGCATTGGGTTATCGCGCGATGCCGCGCGGAATCAGCGGGAAGTGTCGCACGTGGCGGTGTATGACTTTGGGGGCGGCACTTTTGATGTGAGTATTTTGCGTTTGACGCCGGCGGATAGCCAAACGGCGACGGATTTCTATCAGGTTTTGGCGACAAACGGCGATACGCATCTGGGCGGTGACGACGTTGACCAGTTGCTTGTGCGTGAATTCATGGAGCGATGGATCGCGTCACACGCGCTGCCGGATGAAGTGGCGGCAGCATCGCGATTGGAGAATCGCATCGCTGAAGGTGATGCTGAGCTGGTGGCGGGGCTGATGCGTGAAGCACGACGCGTGAAGCATGCGTTGGCGGAGCAGGAAGTCGCGACTTTTGAAATGCCGAAGGGTGACGCGGTGGTGGCGTATTCGTGGACATTGACGCGCGGCGAGTTTGATGCGTTGATTGAGCCGATTGTGCTCAAGACGCTTGCGATGTGTGAACAAGCACTGCGAGATGCGCGGGCGAAGGGTCTGCCCGAAGGAGCACTGCATGAAGTGCTGGATGCGGTGATTCTGGTTGGGGGCTCGACACGCATGCCGATGGTTCGTGAGCGTGTGCGGGCGTTCTTTGGCGTTGAGCCTTACACGGCAATTGATCCTGATGAGGCCATTGCTCTCGGCGCGAGCGTGCAGGCGAGCATTTTGTCAGGCACGACGAAAGGTTCCCTGCTGCTGGATGTCATTCCGCTTTCGCTGGGCATCGAGACTGTCGGCGGCGCGGTGGCGAAGTTGATCGTGCGCAACACGGCGGTGCCCACGCGGGCGACGGAGATGTTCTCGACGAGTGTGGACAATCAGACGGCGATCAAGCTGAGCGTGTATCAGGGCGAGCGCGAGATGGCGAGCGACTGCCGGCGACTTGCGCAGTTTGAACTGCGCGGCATTCCGCCCATGCCCGCGGGGTTGCCGCAGGTGCAGGTGCAGTTTTTGATTGATGCCAATGGCGTGCTGAACGTGAGTGCGCACGAGCGACGCAGCGGCAAGCGTGCGCAGATGCAGATCATTCCCAATCATGGTTTGACGCCTGATGAAGTGAATGCGATTGAGCGCGATAGTTTGATTCACGCGCGAGAAGACATGACGCGGCATCGCGTGGTTGATCTCATCACGAATGCGTCGCTTGATCTCAAGTGGATCGGCGAGCGGCTGGCGAAGTTTGAGGCGCTGCTTGAGCCGGCGTACGCGAGTGAGCTGAAACTGCAGATTGCACAACTTGCGGACTTGGTTGCGAAGGCGAAAACTGACTGGCGCAGCGTAGATGCGAACGTTTTTCAAAGGGCGAAGGAGACGCTCGACCGATCGAGCATTCGGCTGCAGGAAGTTTCGATCACGCAGAGTCTCAAGTCGCAGTAAGCCGAGTTCGTGCGCAGTTCTTGCGACATTTGACCAGATAACGCCGTTGTTCTTCGCGGTTGCACATGGCGTTCTTTCGCCCGCCGAAGATGCGGTCAAGGTCCGATCATCGCGATCCGATGCTGATTCGCAGCGCAGGTGCGAAAGCGATACCGCGCGCGATGATGGAGGCTCGGTATGTTCGCAACTCGATTTCGTGTGCTTCTGAGTGTGATGTTGTTTGCGTTTCTCACGATGCCGGCATCTGCGGTGACGTACTACGTGCGCAAAACCGGCAACAATACCAACAACGGCACGACGCCAGCGACGGCGTTTCTAACCATTTCGCGCGCCATAACAGCGGCGAACGCTGGCGACATCGTGTATATCGGCGCGGGGACGTACAACGAGTCGCTGACGACTGCGCGAGCAGGCACTTCGGCGACGGTTCAGATTCAGTTCATTGGCGATACGGCAGGCACAAGGACAGGTGACAGGGGCAACGTTGTTGTCACCGCGACATCGGGATCGGTGCTCACGGTGAATCATGCGCACAATCGATTCGCGAGTTTGCGATTGGCGGGCGGAACCAACACCATCTACTGGAACGCCGCCGGCGGCACGCTCGCATCGATGGTTGTCTACAACGCAACGGACGATGGAATAGACGTCGCGCCGGGCGCGAGCGTGACGATCAGTGGGGGCAACTTTTACAACGCCAGCGATCACAATATCGTGGTCAACGCGAACGCGACTGTTGTTATGACCAACGGCAACGTCCGAAACTCGAAGGCGGCAGGCTCGGGAGTTGCGATTCGTGGTGCTGGCGCGAATGTCACGCTCAATCGCGTGTCGCTCTACAGCAACGCCCAGCAAGGCGTGCTCCATCAGCGTGGCACATTGACGATGACCAACTGTCGGGTGTTCGACAATCTCAATGGCGGCGTGCGCATCGACGGAAACAACACACGGCCCGCGGCGTCGATTGTGACGAACACAACGTTCAACATCGTGAACTGCACGTTTGACGACAACCTTGTGGCGCCAGCGATCTATTGGAAAGACGCGACGGGGCGCGTCGTCAACACGATCATGACGAATCACAGTGCGGGACTGGAGATGACCTCTTCAGCGACTCCCTCGCTCAACGTCGTGAACGACATCAATAACAATCTTTACTTTGGCAATGCGACCAACATGATCGGAACATCGACAAGTGCCAGCGATGTGCTGGCTGATCCGGGCTATACGGCTCGCGCGAGCAACGACTTCACGACCGTCGCCGCATCGGCGGGTACCGATCGCGGTCAGGCGGCCAACAGTTGGACGACGGTTGACTTTTCGAATCGCGTGCGTCCCGGTGGCGGTATCTACGACATCGGTGCGTACGAAGTTGCTGGTGCGGTCGGGACGGTGCCTTACTTCAGGGACTTTGAAACCGCGCTGGGCGGCGAGTGGAGCAATACGGCCATCACCAATAGCGGCAATGCCGTGGTGACAAGTTACAAGGGGCCGCATGCACCGTCTGGCACGAACCCGCAGCTAGTCACGCTTTGGATACGCACAACCGTCGGGCAGCAGTACTCGCTCTTTTTCGATTTGATCGGCCTGCGGACACTTGACGGGGAAATTGGGTTCAATGGTGGCGGTCCTGACCGCTTTGAGGTGCTTGTGGACGGCGGCATCGAGTGGCGTGAGTCGCTCCTTAATTGGCAATTCGGCAACTCCAATCTGTTGGCGTGGCAAAGCCTTGTTGATACGCCCGAGTATTTCGACGGGAGTTTCACCTTGTATCGCCAGGTTGAAGTGCCGTTCACTGCTGAGCACACGACGACGGCCATTACCTTCAACGCTGCTACCAACCAGAATTGGAGCGACGAAGGATTCGGCTTCGACAATGTGCGCGTGGTGACAGCCCCCAACGCCGCAGCCTTTCGATTCAACTTCCAGGAAACCGGTCGACTCAACGGCTTCTGGCAGGATGCACGGGGTGCATCGCTGGCCTCCGCCGATGTCAACGGCGACGGCCTGCAAGACATAGTCATGACCGGCCCTCGCCCCATGACGCTGCTGGCCAGCGCATCAGGCACGTGGACCACTGTGTCGCAGGGCGCTGCAACCGCTCAGCAAAGCGCCCTGCTCGACGTCAACAGCGACTTCAAGCCCGACATATTCCAGTTTGCAAGCGATACCAACACCGAGCAGTTCCGTCTCGCCACTGTATCCACGCCCACGAGTGTCACCTTCCACACCGGTGCGCCCGCTGGGCTGCGCATCTCCAGTCCCTCGGGCGTTGACGCTCTTGCCGCGGGCGATATCAACTTCGACGGCGTTGTCGATCTCGCTCTCTTCGGCACCGGCGGCAACTGGATCTCCCTCGCCCGCCCCGACGTCCCCGCGACGGGCAGTTGGGTCACAGCGGCATTGCCCGCCGACACCGTCCCCACGTTCGATCAGTCGCTCACGCTCGCACCCAATGGCGGTGCCGTTGGCGACGGCGGGCGCTTCGCCTCGGGCGACGTCAACAACGACGGCTATATCGACTTCTTCTACGCCTTGGGCACCGGACGGCTCTTTCTCAGCAATGGTGACGGCACGTATTCCCAGAACAATGGGGGCATCATCACCGCGGGCACCGTGGTCAGTGCGAGCTTCGCTGACTACGACAACGATGGCGACCTTGATCTGCTGGCTGGCGACAACGCCGGTTCGGGTGCGCCGCAGTTGTGGCGTAATGATGCACTCGGCGCGGCCTTCACCAACGTTGCTGGCAGCGTGGGTCTCACAACTGCAATCCGCGTCACGTCCAGCACCTGGGGAGACTACGACAATGACGGCGACCTCGATCTCTACGTCGTGAACGACGCCGGTTGGCAGTCGCAGTTGTATCGCAACAGCGGCGCTCCCAACTTCACCTTCACTGCTGTGGAGGAAGGCATCAATTCCCGAACGTTCTCCAACGATTGCCTGTTCTTTGACGCCGACATGGACGGCGATCTCGATCTCACCGTCACGCACACCCAGAATCTTGCTTACTACTACAGCCGCCTGTTCAACAACAACCAGAACGACACCGCCTCACTCACCGTGCTCTTTAAGGGTCGGGGTGCGGGCGGCATCAACACGATGGGTGTCGGCACGCGCGTCGAACTCCGTTCGGCCGACGGCTCCACGCTGCTCCAACGCCGCGATATCGGCACGGCTCGCGGATTCGGGCAGTCACCCTTCGCTCTGCACTTCGGCGGTGTCGCGCCAGCCACAACTTACACGCTGCGATTCCACTACCCAGACGGCTATCACGACGTGCAGGTCACGCCAGCGCTCGCGAACACGACCATCGCCGGCACGACCTTCGTGCGCACATACCTGTTGGATGAATCCCTGCTCTTTCCCAAACTTCGCGTGCTTCGCTGGCGCGAAGTAGGCGCTGAAGGCGAGTGAGTCGCCCCGCGTACGCGGCGTGCCGGCTCTCGCGCAGCAACTGCGCAACCAGACTTCAGTCGTGGTAAGACGAATTGCGTAGCCGGCATTCCCATTCTGTGGTGAAGGTCGCATTCCAACGCGTCGATGTTCCTCGGTAGTACGCGGGCGGTACGAACCGTTCGTGCCGCGATTCCGGCGTGTGGCTGGTACGGAGCCGATCAAGATGACGTTGCGTGTGCTCATTCTGTGCGTGCTGAACACATTGCGTGTGCTTCTCGTGCGTCATGCGATGCGTCTGGCATTGCTGGTGGCCTTGCTGCTGCCAGTCGCTGGTGCGTTTGCGCAGACCTTTCCCACTTTCTATGTCAGCGTGCAGACGGGTAACGATACCAACGACGGCACAACCCCTCAGCGAGCCTGGAAGACCATTCAGAAGGCGTACGACATGGCCCAGCCGGGCATCTGGGCGTACGTGCTGCCAGGCGTGTACAACGAATCCATCGTCAGCAGAGTCGCAGGCAGCGACAGTCGCACGTGGAATAGCAGCAACGACGGCTTTATCCGCATTTACGGGGACAACAACGGGCGAGGCGTGGTGCCCGACGGCAGTGTCATCATCCGTCCGCCCGCGGGGCAGCCGGCCTTTCATCTGACCCATCGCTGGAACGCGATTAACAACTATGTGATCGAAGGTGGCACCAACGCCGTGCGCATCACCAACACCACCGGGCCGTATTGGATCGGGGGCGTGACGATGCGCAACCAGACTGCCGACGCGATCTACATCCACACGATGGACAACTCTGTCAGCGGAGCTCACAGCGTCAACATCAACAACTGCCTCATCGAGAATGCAGGCGGCAGTGGCATCTGGGCCGAGCGGTGCATCCGTCTCGGCATCAATACCAACAACCGCATCATCAATCCAGCCGGCTATGGCGTCTACTACGGCAACAGCATTCACCCCACGCAGGATTTCATGGACATGAGCGGCACCACCATTCGCAACGCCGGACTTGACGGCGTACGGCTGGACGGCAATCGCATCTCCGCCAACATCTTTCGCAACCGCATCGAGGGCAGCCAGGGGTGGGCCGTGAACGCCGTTAACAACTGGGGCGGCGTCTACGTCAACATCATCAACAACAACCGCCTCGGCGGTGTGCGCAACGCCAGCGTCACTAACGCGAATCGCTCACTCAACGTCTATAACAACACATTGCACAACAACACCGGCCCCGCCGTGCTGCTCGACAGCGCAACCGCCAGCATCACCGCCGTCAACAACATTTACTCAAGCAACACGGTGGGCATTCGCCGTGCCGCGGGCACGCTCACCGCACGCACCAGTCTGTTCTGGCAGAACACCACCGATCGCGACGACGTCGCGGTCCACACCGCCGACCGCACAGGCGACCCGTTCTACCAAAACGCCGCTGCGATGGACTTTAACTTGACCAGCGGCAGCGCAGCCATTGACATGGGCGAAGTGCCACCAAGTGGGATGAACTTCGATTTTCGTCAGTCGATACGTCCGTGGGGCTCAGGCACTGAAGTGGGTGCGTACGAGATCCTTGCCGTGCGTGCGACTCCCCCATATCTGCAGGACTTTGAAGGAGCGGTGGGTAACGAGTGGGCTCGTGCAAATACGGTGAATGTGGCCGGGCTGTCACGTGCCAGCGGCGCTTTCGCTCCGACGACCCCCGGCGATCAATCCTTGGTGCTCAACACGATCGTCGGTCGCTACTACCGCGTCTTTTACGATGTCATCTACTTCGACGACTGGCGAGGGTTCCAGACCGGGTTCAACCACATCTTCTTCATCGACCGCAATCAGTCTCGCGCCCACACCGGTCGCATGGGCCAGCCCTGGGATGCCATGGACCCGTGGAAAGGTGCCGAACTCTGGGGCTCCAACCTCGGCATGGGGGATGCCAACGACCAGGTCGCCTTCCAGCAGTGGTTCGACTTCATCGCTGACGATGCAGTCACCGTCATCAACTTCCGCAGCACCGGCTGGAGCGATGGCACTGCTTCGCGCAGTTTCGCCATCGACAATGTGCGCGTTGTGGACAACATCGCGCCAAACAATGTCTTCTTCGGTACTCCCTGGTCGCGCCGCTTCCGCGACCTTGCGATGCACCGCAACTTCCGCGTGCAATCAGGCGATGGCCCGACAGTGGCCGGCTCGATCTTTACGGGTGATCTCAACAACGACGGCGTACTCGACGTGGTGATCGGCGGCAGCGACCGCCAGACTTCGTCCGGCGCGAATGCTCTCATCGGAGATTGGATAAGCCGCCTGTACACGCAGCGTCGGATCTCGCTGCCCGCACGCCGCGGCGGCGCGCTCTTCGACTACGACAACGATGGCGATCTGGACTTCTACGCCCTCTTCGACAGTGCGGGCCGGGCCTTCTTTGCCAACGACGGCGCGGGCACCTTCTCAAGCATGGGCAATCTGGGTTTCACCGGCCCGCTGAATCAAGAGGGCGCAGTCGCGGCCGACCTCAACCGCGACGGCTGGTGCGACATTCTGCAGTTTGACAATCTCATCCGCGGCAACACCGTCGCCCTCAACACCGTGACGCCCACCAGCGGCACCACGTTCACACAGACATTCAACGTCACCGAGAACATCATCCCCAATTCCGCCTCCGACTCTGGCGACGGAACCTTCCCTGCCTCCACCGAACTCAACAACGACGGCCGCCTTGACTTCTGGTATCCGCTCAATGGCGGCACCCTTTTTATCTCTGACGCGCAGCAGGGATACGTGACCAGCAATCGCGGCATCGTCGCACTCACGGGTGGCAGCGCCGGCAGTGTCTTCGCGGACTTCAACAACGACAGTTGGCCCGATCTGCTTGTGTGCTCGCGCAACGGTCCCGTCACCCTCTGGCGCAATCCCGGCCTCACCGGCAACTTCGTCGAGGTTGCCGTCGCCAGCGGCATCTCCATGAGCGACACCACCAGCGCCACCTTTGGTGACTATGACAACGATGGCGACTTGGATCTCTACATCGTCGCCGCTTCAGGCCGCAACCAGTTCTTCCGCAACCGCGGAGCCGCCAATGGCTTCGGATTTGAGACGCTGGATGAAGGCATAAACGTCATCAGCGGTGGCGGCGACGCCAGTTTCGCCGATGTGCAGGTCGCCGATGGCTATCTGGAACTGGTCGTGAGCAGCGAAAGCGGCTACCCCACCCGTCTCTTCGAGCAAGTGTTCTGGACGGGTGATCGCCTCGTCGTCCGCCTGCTGGGCCGAGGCGAGTTCGGCACCACCCGTGGCGGCAACGGGGCCCGGATCGATCTGCTCAGCGCTTCAGGCGTCTTCCTGCAGCGGCGCGATCTCGGCATGGCCACCGGCTACGGCGGCCAGACACCCCTGCAGGCTCACTTTGGCGGCATCAACCCCAATATCGACTACATCGTCCGCGTCACCAGTGGCGAGAACCGCTACGAAACCCGCATCCGCCCTGCGACCACCACCACGACCGTCACCACGACCATCGGTAGCCGCACCATCGCCCGCATGCTCACGATCAACGAAGCCGACTTTGTGCCCTTCGTGGACATACGCCGCTGGCGCGAAGTCGGCGCCGAGGGGCAATGAGCGTCAGGTTGGTCTCACGGCCCACACATTGCGTCCCGCATCGCGAATGACATGCTCAGCGGTGGAGCCCAGCACCATGTCATGCAGATTGCTCGCGCCGCGTGTGCCCAGCACGATCAAGTCCGCGCCGAGAACTTTCGCGAAGTCAGCGATGCCCTTGCCATGTTTGTCGGCGGGAATCGCATGATACGTCGGCTTGGCCCACGTCGCTTCCGCTTGCTGCCCATCTTCGCAAAATGCGCGCACGCGATCTGTCAATGCAGACGCATACGCCGTGCGGAACGCGTCAGTGGCTTCGGGCGAGCCAGCCTTGGGCTTGACTTTGCCCCAAGGCGGATTGAAGACATACGCCACATGAACCTTCGCACCGTCAAGTGCCGCCACGCGCAGCGCCTGTGCAACGGCTCGCTTACTTGTCGAAGAAAAGTCAACGCACGCCAGCACGTTCTCAAACTTCTTGGGTCCGTATGCCTCTTCCATAAGCACAACATCGCACGGACTGCGCCGCACGCAGCTTGCTGCCACGGTGCCCGCGCCTTTGCTGCCAGCCGTGCCGCGTGTGCCAACGACTAGCAGTTGTGCATTTTGCTGTTGGCAGAAGTAGGCGATGGCCGCGACGGGGCTGTTCATTTCAATGTGAATGGGCACATCGCCTGCGCCCGCTTGCTCAGCCAAGCTCTTCCACAGATGCTTCGCTTCATCAATCAGCGATCCGGTGATCTCGAGTTGAAAGACCGAAAGATCATCAGTCAGCGGTACAGCGGCGAACACTTCAATCACATGAATCGCTTTTACAGGCACCTGCATCGCGGCTCCCAGTCGCACAGCTTGCGAGAGTGCGATACGAGAGGATGGGGAGAAATCGACACCAACAACTATGGGACGCAAATTGGTCATGGGCTTCTCCAGTGGCGAGCTAACGGGGACCGCCATGAAAGGTTATGCAATTCCTCTTTCGTCGTCCATAGCTGGAGTGAGCTTGGTCATCATGATTTCACTCTACTTCGCACACATAAATGAGTCATCCCATTCCGTCTGTGAGGGATATGCGACATGCGTTCGTTAGCTCCTCATGGTCAACCGTGAACGCGCGACAAAAACCTGCCGATACCCGTGCACTGGACCTGTGGGAGAACACCTATGAAGTCGCGTGGGTTTACGCTAGTCGAAATCTTGGTTGTCATCATTGTGCTGGGCATTCTCGCCGCCATCGTCGTGCCGCAAGCCAGCAGCGCACGCGTCGAAGCCCGCAACGGTGCTCGCGAAGGTGACATGAACAACGTCGCGAAAGCGCTCGACATGTACGCCAATGACTTTGGCATCTACCCCATCAGCCCAGACTGGTCGGGAGACTGCCCCGCGTACGGCGGCAAGGCTTACGAAGGCCCCAACGCATACATTCCCAACCTGAGCCCGACCTACATAAAAGTCTTGCCACGCGACCCCAACCCCCGCTACCCACGCGACGACTTCGGCTACGTCTACCGCAGCGATGCGGGAGGCACCAACTACAAGTTACTCGCGCACCGCACACCGGAAGACTTCAGCACGATTCGGCCACTAGTTGATCCGAGGAGGCCGACGTATGCGTGGGCGATATTTACTCCGGGTGCGCGGATGTGGTGATGCACGCGGTGCGTCAGGTGATGGAATGAATGTGTGAATGAAAAGTTCCCTCGCGCGGATGCGCGGGGGATGTGTGCTTTTGGACTGGTGTGAGCTCATTGAGAAGTCTTGCTTCGAGGGCTCGCGCCCTCGAGTTCTTAGTCATCGGCCTTGTCTCCATCCTTGATCACAAACTTCGCCTGCAAGCGGGCAACTTGCGTCGCCAATCCCGCCTTCTCCACACTCGCAAGGACTTCATCAAAATCCTTGTACGCTCCAGGCGCTTCGTCGATTGGGTACTGCCGGCAATTGGTCATGATGTCCGCATCCGCCAGGCTCTTGTCAATCAACTGCTGATCGAGCGAATTCCTCGCAGCAGTGCGGCTCATGCGCCGACCCGCGCCGTGATTCACGCTGTAGCAACTCAGCTTCGCGCCGGGCTGCGCCACCATCACGCTGCTGCCTTGCGTGGGGTTGCCAGGCAGCAAAATCGGGTGGCCCGTCTTTTCAAACAGCGTTCCTTTCAAGCCCGGATGTCCCGCCGGAAACGCGCGCGTGGCACCCTTGCGATGCACCCACGCGAGTTTGTTGTCCAGCACTTCCTGCCGCGCGATGTTGTGGCTGATGAAGTACACCAGTTCACCCTTCACGCCTGGAATCACTTCTTGAAACGCTTCAAGCACCAGCGCGTTGATGAGCAAGTGGTTCACCGTCGCAAAGTTCGCGCCAATGGCCATGTCATCCAAGTACGCATCCGCCTCGGGCGTTCCCAGCGGCGCGTGCACCATGTGCCGGTCGCCGCCTGGCAGTGGAATTCCCCACGTCGAAAAGTGCTGCTCCATCGCTCGAAATTGACGATCCGCGAGTTTGCTTCCAAGTCCTCGGCTGCCGCAATGCGACAAGAAAGCCACGTGACCATCACGCAGACCAAAGTGGTCCGCCGTTGCACGCTGAGCGTCATCAACGCGCACAATCTCGCACTCGCCAAAGTGGTTGCCGCCGCCGTAGCTACCAAGTTGCAGCACTTTGTCAGCAAAAACATTCGCGCTCAGTCCTTCTTGGACAAGCGTGCGATCAACGCGATCAAGCAGCGAGTTGTGCGTGCCGTCATGGCCCGTGTGATGGTTGTCTTCGCAATGCTGCGCCCAGTGCAGCGGAATGCCAAGTTGCACCAGCACCGCATCGGTCGCGCCTTCCGTCACAATCTGCCGACCTTGGCTGGGCGAAACATACCGCCCCTTTCTCGCGTTGCGATTTCCCCGGCCTGCGCCGGTAGGCGTGCGATCAAGAATCGCCTGGATGAGCGCACGACGCAGCGGTTTGCTCGCAATCGCATCTTCCGGCAAATCAAGTTGCAGCAAACTCATCGAGCACTTGATGTCCACGCCAACCGGGCCAGGATAAACATGCGTGGGGGAAGCCAGCACGCTACCCACCGGCGCGCCATAACCCGCGTGTGCATCGGGGTTGAGCACAAACTGCGTCACGCCCGGCGCCGATGCGCAGTTGAGCGTCTGCCGAATGCAAATGTCATCAAGCGCATCGCGAATGGCTTTGGTACCAATCACGGTCACAGGCATTTTCGCGCCGTTCTCGATGGGCAAAATCGCCGTGGCTTCACCAGTTTCAACGAAAACAGAAGGATCAGTTGGCATCAGAGAATCCTAAGAACAACGATGTGAGCGCGAGGACGCAATCCTCGCAACAACAACTCGAACAATCGCCCCCGACACGCTCTCGCGCGTCAGTGAGCGCCCACCCTTGAGCACCCCGCATCAACCCAACCCGCCACACACGACAAAAGAAGCAAGACGTGGGCTTTGCAGCCCGGTGCTCTATCCAACTGAGCTACGCGTTTTCACGCGGCGGGATTCGAACCCGCGACCTCCTCATTAAAGGTGATGTAGTCCTGCCGGCATTCGTGCATGCCGAAATGAGTTGATGGGCGTGTTCCTTCATCAGTCACGAAAGCGAGCGATGAACAGACAAGACGTGTTCTCCAAGACGCACGCACACGATGCGTGCGCCTCATTTGAAGCCGAACCGGTGATGGTGAACGTCCAGTGTTTCATCGCTCGCTTACGTGACTGCGTGCCGCGCGAGAATCGGCGACGAGTATCGTCGAGACTTTTCCCAGTGCTCTACCTTTGAGCTACAAGCTTTCGCTTGCCTCGGAATCGAACCGAGGAACCGCTGGATCCATGTAGTCCCGACTGCATTCGCCGAATCTCGCGGGGCACGACTGTGCGATCCTCGTGTTACATCCTCAAGCGACCTTCCCATATTGCGAGACCTCAACGACAATTCGTAAACAAGACTTGTTTCGCTTCGCCTGCTTTCGCAACACGCACTCGTGAGAGCACGGGCCGGGATTCGAACCCGCAGCATTGATGTAGTCCTGCCTGCATTCGTCGATCTCGCGATTTCCAGAAACATCCCAGGCCCGCCAATGTGCGAGCGACAAGTTCGAACGAGAGTTGCCGATTGCTCGGCAGCGCGAGGAATCGAACCTCGTCTCCGCGCCTTGCGGCACGGCGCTTGCTCAAAGCTCGCATCCTTGGTTGATGTACTCCCATCCAGCATTCGCCCGCGCACCGGCGGGCCTGAGATCCTTTGAGTAGACCGTCATTGCGTGTCGACAAAGTGTTGATCAAGACATTGGGAAGAATCCAACGTGTAGTCCTGATCGAGCATCCGACGCGCTCTGACGATCCCGACAATCAATTGATCGCAACCTTTTCGATCATCTCGACCCAGTGATCGGGACCCTGCGGACCCTTCACAAAGTTCGCGACAACTTCAAAGACCGCATCGCTAAATCCGCCAACGTTCAGCACGTCGCTATCGCTCTTTGCCTGCACCGTCGCATACGGCTGAAGGTCAATTGCCACCAGCTTGGCATGCGGACTGCGCTGTTTGAAGAGCTGCCACTGCTTCATCGTCTCCGTCGGTCCATGCTTGGTGCTCGTGTCCACCCACGACTGGTTATCGCTGATGAACACGCACACGTCACCACTTTCCTTCTCACGATTGAGCAGCGCAAGCGGTGCCGAGCAGTTGGTTCCGCCAGGTGGCAAGTTCGCCAGCTTCTCCGCGTTGGTCATCACCGTGTCACGCGGATTCAGTTCAACCGGCACGACACGATCGCTAAACGCAATCACGCGAGCAAGCGAGTTTCGCCGCAGAATTGCCGCAGCAAACAAAGCTGCCACGTCAACGCATCGCACCGTCGTCGTCGCGCCTTGCCGATGACCCGTGACCGGACTCGCCATCGAAGACGACACGTCAACAAAGACGAAAACCTTCGCAGGCTGCTCGTTTCCGCTGCGCATCATCGTGAACGCAGGCACGTTCTCGATTGCGATTTCCATCGCATCCTGCAATGCTTCTCGCAAAGCCGCCGGGACCGCAGCATCGGTGTTCCGATACGCGATCATCAACTGATAAGGCAGCACGCGCGACTTGGCAATCTGCTCGCGATCGCGCAGCTTCTCCGCAACCAGCCGCACCGTCTTGGCGTCATCAAACACCGCGTGACGCGCAAACGTGTTGAGGTTCATCCGCGTCGCCTGCCACGGGCTCTTGCGAGCCAGCGCAATCCAGTGCTCCACATCAAGCGGCAAGCTCGTCAGCATTTCCATCGGTACATCAGGCAAGTTGATGTTGTCCAGTTCCAGTTCCATCACAAACTCCAAGTCGGTCTCACCGACGCCGGACCTAAGGCTCGCGAAGGTCCGGATGATTCTTTCAAAAACGTCCACTTCTCACGCACGCAAACTCACCTTGAACGCCTCATATTCGCGCACAAGCTCCGGCAACTGCGTTTCATCCGCAGGCTTGCCAATCAAGTGTGCGTACAAAGCCGCTCGCGTCGCATTCGCAGGCTTGGGGTGTGTCATGCGAATGATGTCCGCCATGCTCGGGTCGTTACCAACTTGTGCCCGGAAGATCGCCGCATCGCTGCGGCTTTCCAGCCACTTTCGCACCTTCCGCTTGGGCAATGAGCCCAAACTCTTGCGGCCCGTCACGCCGCTCCGCATGATCTGCACAAACGTCCGCAGCATGCGCGGCGAATCGATCACGCGATCAAACGTCACATCAAACAGCTTGGCATCACGCGTGCTCAAGTGAGCCACGAGCAGTGCCGGCATGTCCTTCATATGTCCCTTCGCACGCGCCGTGATCGCAACCTTCGCGACAAACTCTGCCGAGCACTTGCTCGCAAAGTTCAGCACATCCGCCAGTTGCTCCGACGCATTCGCGTAGAACGTGTCGTTGAGGCAGCCCGTCAGCGCGTACTGCGCCAACGCCTGCTCGGGCGTGAGGCTGTACGCCTTGCCGCCAGCTTCGTTGGTCGCATTGGCAGCAGGCTTGAGCTTGCCCATGATCGTCGCAAACAGGTTCTTGTTGGCCATGACAAACTCCTTTCGGAGAGAAGGTCGAGTGCATTCCGCTTGCCCGGCCCCGGTGGCCCGAGTGCCACCGGGGCGGACGCAAGGACATATTGCAACCTCCGTGCCAACCAGCAAACACGCCTTGAGGCGTCACCATCGAGGCCTCGGGCTCGCAAATGCTCGCTACAATTATCTTGTGATATAATGTATTATCTCCATGGCGCATTCACAGCCCCATTCTCGCCCCGCCCGCCCCTTGGTCGCCCTCGGCATGCTCGGCACCCAGCTCGACCTTGGCTCCACTAACAAGCGCTGGGAGAAATGGCGACCCACCGTCGGCCTATGCCAACAGCCCGACATGCTCGTCTCCCGCCTCGAACTTCTCACCGGCTCAAAGTGGACCGACCTGCGCAAGCAAGTCTCCGCCGACATCGCGCAGGTCTCACCCGAGACCAAAGTCGTTCCACACACCATGGACATTCGCGATCCGTGGGATTTCGAAGAGGCCTACGCCGCCCTACTCGCCTTCGCCGCCAAGTATCCATTCGATCCTGATCGCGAGGATTACGTCGTCCACATCACCACCGGCACGCACGTTATCCAAATTTGTTTGTTCCTGCTGGTTGAGTCCCGCCGCATCCCCGCGCGCCTTGTGCAAACGTCACCGCCCCATCGCAGCAGCGACCCCGCAGGCACCGCGAAGATCATCGATCTCGACCTCACCAAGTACGCATCACTCGCCTCACGCTTCGCGCGTGAACATCGCGACGCCATTAACACGCTGAAATCCGGCATTCGCACCCGCAACAAAGCTTTCAATCGCACCATTCAAGATATCGAACACGTCGCCGCCAACGCCATTGACCCGATGTTGCTCCTGGGCCCAACCGGTGCCGGCAAGAGCCAACTCGCCAAACGCATCTACGAACTCAAGCACGCACGCCACCTTGCAATGGGCCCATTTATCGAAGTCAATTGCGCCACGCTGCGAGGCGACAGCGCCATGAGCACCCTCTTTGGCCATCGCAAAGGTGCCTACACCGGTGCCGCCAGCGATCGCGCGGGCCTGCTCAAAGCCGCCGACAAAGGCGTGCTCTTCCTCGACGAAGTGGGGGAGTTGGGCCTTGACGAGCAAGCCATGCTGCTGCGCGCCCTCGAAGAAAAACGCTTCCTGCCGCTGGGAAGTGATGAAGAAACCCAAAGCGACTTCCAACTCATCGCCGGCACCAATCGTGATCTGTATATAGACGCCCGCGCCGGTCGCTTCCGCGAAGACCTGCTCGCCCGCATCAATCTCTGGACGTTCCGCCTCCCCGCGCTGCGCGATCGCCGCGAAGACATCGCGCCCAACATCGAGTACGAACTCGATCAATACGCCGCTCGCACAGGCAAAAGCGTTCGCTTCACGACCGAAGCCAGTGAGCAATACCTCGCCTTCGCACAAACGCCGCAAGCCACTTGGGCCGGCAACTTCCGCGATCTCTCCGCCAGCGTCACGCGCCTCGCCACCCTTGCCGAAGGTGGCCGCATCACGCCGACAATCGTCGATCACGAAATCACCCGCCTCAACGCAGCCTGGCACGCATCACAACTCGACTCGTCACTCGCAACATCGCAAGCAAGTTTCGCCGATAGCGCCGACACCGCCATTCTCACTCGCGCCATGGGCACCCGCGCTCAATCCATCGACCGCTTCGACGCAGTCCAACTCGCCGAAGTGCTGCGCGTCTGCACCCGCGCCCGCACACTCTCCGAAGCTGGCCGCGAACTCTTTGCAATCAGTCGCACCACCAAAGCCAGCGTGAACGACGCCGACCGCCTGCGCAAGTACCTCGCGCGATTCGGCTTGACCTGGGACACGCTCCCTCGCGATTGAACCATCACCGCTCGCCGCCACTTGCACTTCTCACGCATCACTCATACGCTGCCCACGTCGAAGTCGAACGACACACGGAGGGCGGTAGTTTTCATGATCTCAATCGACGGTTCTCTGGGCGAAGGCGGCGGCCAAATTCTCCGCACGTCTCTCGCGCTTTCCGCTGCGCTAGGCATCCCTTTCACCATCTCCAACATCCGCAAAGGCCGCGAAAAACCGGGTCTTATGCGGCAACACCTCACCGCCGTCCAAGCCGCCAAACGCATCTGCGATGCTCAAGTTTCGGGCGATGCTGTGGGCAGCACGCAGCTCACCTTCGAGCCCGGCGCACTACACGGCGGCGAGTTCCACTTACCCATTGGCACCGCCGGCAGCACCACCATGGTCATGCAAGCCATCTTGCCCGCCCTCATGGTCGCGCCTCAGCCCACGCGCGTCACCATCGAAGGCGGCACGCACCAAACCCACGCGCCTTCCTTTGACTTCTTCGCTCGCGCCCTCGTGCCGCTCATGAATCGCATGGGCCCGCGCGTTGAAGCTCGCCTCGAGCGCCACGGCTTCTATCCCGCTGGCGGCGGCCGCATCGTGGTCGATGTCATGCCCGCGACATCGCTGCTTCCTTTGAACTTGCTCTCTCGCGGCGGACGCGGCAAACCCACGCTGAGCATCCTGCTCGCCAAGTTGCCCATGAACATCGCCGAGCGCGAGCGAGAACGCGTGCTCGCCAAACTCACCATCGACGCACCACCTCAGTGCATGCACTTCATCGATACATCGCACAGCCCCGGCAACGTGGTGCTTATCGATGTGCCGTGCGAACACGTCACCGAAGTCTTCACAGGCATAGGTGAAGTTGGTCGACCTGCCGAATCGGTTGTCGATCATGTCGTGAACGAAGTTCGCCAATACATCGCCAGCGAAGCCACCCTCGCCAGGCACCTTGCCGATCAAGTCATGGTTCCCATGGCCATCGCTGCGATGCTCACCAAGCAGTCAGGCGGCAGCTTCACCACGCTGCCACTTTCGCTGCATGCAAAGACAAATCTGCAAACCATCGCCGCGATGAAAGGCATAACTTGCGAAGCATCCGGCGATCGCATCGTGACTGTCCGCATCTAGCAACCCCTCAACGCCGCCCGCATTCGTCCGCGTCTGAGCCGCCAGCAAATTCCCTCGCGCACCAGCGGACTACCTTCTGCCCGTGCAATGTCCGTACTGCAATTCCGACAACGACAAAGTCATCGACAGCCGCAGCAGCGATGGCGGCAAGGTGATCCGTCGCCGGCGCGAGTGCCTGGGCTGTTCGCGACGTTTCACGACGTATGAACGTGTCGAAGAAACCGCGCGCCTCGTCGTCGTGAAGCGTGATGGCCGCCGCGTTCCCTTCGAGCGCGAGAAAATTGCCAAGGGCATTCTCTCCGCCTGCGGCAAACGCAAAATCTCCGAAGACGTCAAACAGAAAATCATCGACGAACTCGAAGAGGAACTGCATCGCCAGTTTGATCGCGAAGTCGCCAGCCAAATCGTCGGCGAACGCGTCATGGCCCGGCTGCGCGACATCGACGAAGTTGCCTACATCCGCTTCGCCAGCGAATACTACAAATTCCGCAGCGTTGATGAACTCAAGAAGCAACTCGAACTGCTCGACGGCCGCGTCCGCGATGTGAAGGATCAGCAAAAACTCTTCGACGATCCACCCCAGCAACCAGCCGCCAACCAAACGTCCAAGAAGTAATCACACGAATCGATGAACAAGAAGCAGTTAAGTTCTCGCAGCACCGCGTGGACTGATCGCCAAATTCCGCCCGCATCGCACCACCACAGCGAACTTGCACCAATCTCCACATCACTGCAAAATTGCAAAACTGCCATCTTCTTCTCAAGCCGCCACCGTTTTAGGACGTTGCTCTCGCCATGACCCCGCCGACTTCGCCAAGGGTTTCGCGGAGTTGCTTTTCATTCGTAAGATGGCATCATTCATGAAGGTAGGGTCCTGAGTCGGTGTCTTCAGCACCGCGGCAATGGAGGGTCGAATGGTCTGGCGTTCTCTGCTCGGTCGCATCGCGACAGTCGCTCTCTCGCTCGCAACTTCTGCCGCGAGTTTCGCGCAGTCACCCCCAGCCACACCCACCATTCTCGAGCCGCAACTCAACGTCCTCATCGACGCCGCCGACGTCCACATGGAGACCGCTCCCTTCAGCGATCCCGACGCCGGCAACACCCACGTCTGCTCCGACTGGGAAATCTATCGCCTCGATCTCAATGAGCTCGTCTGGTTCGCCACCTGCGTCAGCGGCGGCAGCGCCGTTCACATTCACTTGGGCGACGGCAACTTCGTCAACTCCTTAGGCGATGCTCGCCAGTTACTGCCCGATGTCACCTACCGCTTCCGCGTTCGCCACCGCAGCAGCGCAGCCCCGCAATTCAGCGGCTGGGCGGAGCGCGACTTCACCACCGGTCCCGCCAGCGCGTTGCTCCCCATGAGCATCGAAGATGTCATCGAGTTCCCACCCCCGCGCTTGGTCCTGCCCAACGGCACGCCCTTCAACTTGCCATACACAGGCGAGCCCGCCCCGCGCATTCGCCTCGTCGCCGGCTGCTGCGGCGCAAGCATGCTCGACATCACTGCATCCAACACGGGCAACGCCCTGACCAATCCGCCCGCGCTCAACATGCACATGAGCGTCAAGGTCCTCATCGAGTCCGAAGGCTCGCTGCTCAACCTCCCCGCCCTCGACTTGCAATTCCGTGACACCGAAGGCCGCCTGCGCACAGTCTTCCTGCCCGCCATCGCCAATCAACCAACCAATACCACCGCCGCTTTCTGGGTCGGCAGTAACGGCAGCACCTTCGTCGTGCAATCAGGCGACACCGAACCAAATTTCACCGTCCTCGCACGCCCCAACGAAGCTCCGTGGGACACCGCCCCTGACTTCAAAGCCAGCCGATTCGCCACAGGCCTGCAACTGCCCGTCCACATCGCCTTCAAGCCAAACGCAGGCCCAAATCCGACCGATCCGTTCCTCTACGTCACCGAGCTTTACGGCGACATCAAAGTCGTTCTCCGCAACGGCACCGTGCAAACCTTCGCGACTGGCCTCATCAACTTCAACCCCACCGGCAGCTTCCCAGGCTCGGGAGAAATGGGCCTTGCAGGCATCGACGTTGACACCAATGGCGACATCTACGCCAGCGTCCTCTACACCCGCAGCGGCAATCCCGACATCGGCCCGGCGCACCCCAAGCTCATGAAGCTCACCAGCGTCGACGGCGGCCGCACTGTTGACACAATCACCACCGTCCTCGATCTCTTTCCCTTCGAGCAAGGCCCCAGCCACCAGATCAGCAACGTCGCCCTCGCCCCCGACGGCAACATCCTCGTTCACATGGGCGACGGCTTCGACCTCACCGCCGGTCAAAATCTCAACTCCGCCCTCGGCAAAATCATGCGCGTCGCAAAAGACGGCTCGGCTCCCACCGACAACCCCTTCTACGACGCCAACGACGGCATCAATCATCGCGACTACATCTACGGCTATGGCTATCGCAATCCCTTCGGCGGCAGTTTCCGCCAGAGCGACGGCCAGTATTTCTTCGTCGAAAACGGCCCAGGCACCGACCGCCTCGCCCGCCTCGTCAGTGGCCGCAACTACGGCTTCGATGGCTCTGACGAAAGCATGTACAACTTCGCCACGTACAACTGGGTCCCCGCAACCGCACCCGTCGATATCGTTTTCATCGAGCAAGGTGTCTACAACAACAGCGGCTTTCCTGCTCATTATGCCAACCGCGCGTATGTCACGCAGTCTGGCGCAACCTGGGCCAGTGGTCCCGGCAGCAGCCTCGAAAAAGTCGTCACCGAATTCATCATCGACAGCACAGGTACCCGCATCGCCGGCCCGCGCCCCATCGCCATCTACAACGGCTTTGGCAAAAGCAGCGCCAGCGCCATCGCCGTCGGTCCCGACGGTCTCTACTTCTGCGATCTCTACACCGAACAATCCTTCGAAGATCCCACCCAGCGCGGCAGCAACATCATCAAGCTCTCCTACGTCGCGCCCGAAGATTGCAACGCCAACGGCATTAGCGATCCTGACGAAATCCTCGCAGGCACGCTCGCCGACTGTAACGGCAACACGATTCCTGACGAGTGCGAAATCGACTCCGGCCTCTCCACCGATTGCGACCGCTCAGGCGTCCCCGACGACTGCGAATCCACTATCGCCGAACAGACCGACTTTACCGATGGCCCAGGCACCTGGAGCCTCAACGGCGCGACCGTGCAATCAGGCGTCGTGCGCATTACGCCGTTCGCCGCCAATAGCGAAGCATCGCTCGTTCGCCAACCCTTCTCTACGCGTCCCACCGATCGTTTCCGCGTCGCCTTCGACTTCCGCATCGCCGGCACGCAAAACCGCGGCATAGGCCTCTTCGCCGTCAACGCCGCGCAGTATTCCGCGAACTACCCGTGGGACGAAAACGGTCCCACCTTCAGCGGCACCATGGGTGTCAAGTTCGACAACGACGGCGCCGGCTGGTACGCTCAAATCATTCTCGATCTCAACACAGTCGCTCGCGTCGACATCCCCGCCGCCGTCGGCAATCTCGCCGACGACACCTGGCGCCGCGCCGAAGTCATCTACGGCCCCGCCGGCATGACCGTGAAAATCACAACCAATCCCGGCCAGCCCACCGCTACAACCTACCGCCTCTTCGGCAACCAACCCATCAATTACACGCCTTACGTTGCCCGCATCGGTCTGGGCGCCCGCTCCGACGCCACCGGCAGCGCAGTCCACCTCATCGACAACGCCTCCATCTACGTCTTCGGTCCAAACGACCTCGACAACGACTATGTGCCCCTCTCCTGCGAGTGCAACGACATCGACTTCAACAACAACGAAGTCTTCCCCGAAGATCAAGACGTCATCGACTTCTTCAGCGTCCTCGCCGGCGCCAGTTGCCCCGAATGCGACGACATCGACTTCAACAACAACAACGTCTTCCCCGAAGACACCGATGTCACCGCTTTCTTCAGCGTCCTCGCCGGCGGCCCCTGCTTGTAACTCCCCGACGCCGGACCTGAGGCCCTGCGAAGGTCCGGATCCACCACCCAAAAACCTCCCCCCATTCCCCAAAAAATGAAAACGCATGGGCCAACACCCGTGCGTTTTCAATTTCCAATTTCAACCTGCCAACCTCACCACTCCCACACCGTCGGCATCCACGCAAACCCATCCCCCTCGCGAATCACCCGCCCAACCCCAGGCCAAGGCGTGTGATAGCACATCACCAGCGACTCATCACTCGCCACGCGACTCAGCACCTCGCGCCGCGCCCGCGCACCTTCCTTCGCGTCATAATCAAAGTGCAAGTGCCACTCCGGATGCTGAAAGCTCAGCACATAGTGGTGCACCGCATCGGCCAACATCTCAAATCGCTTGCCGCCACTTTCAACCACCACCGTCTGGTGTCCAGGCGTGTGCCCGCCAGTCTTCTTCACGCTGATGCCGCTCGTCAGCTTCGCCCCATCATCGACCATGTTCAATTTGCCCGAAGCCTCCAGAGCTATCAGTGTCTTCTGCGCACCCTCGATCATCCCCTTCTTCCAATCCGCGTTCAAATTCGTCTTACTCAAGTCAGGCGTGCGTGACCAAAACTCGCACTCCGTCGCGTTCAAGAAATACTTCGCGTTCGTGAAAACCAGCTTCCCATCCTTATCCATCAATCCCGCAAAGTGATCGCCATGCAAGTGGCTCAGCACAATCCCCGACACATCCTCAGCCTTCACGCCCAGCGTCCCGAGGTGCTTCATCAGCATCCCCGGCTCCGCCCGCGCCGGCCCATTGCCCGCATCCACCAGCCACGTCTCATTCCCCGTCTTCATCAGTAGCACATTAAAGTGCATCAAGTTCTGCTTCGCAGGCAACGCCGACGCCCTCAGTGCCGCCGCCACTGCCTCCTCCGATGCATTCTCCCCCCACAGCGGAAACGGATCCATCCTTGCCTGCGAATCGCCAATCGAGTAACACTCAACCTCTCCCACCTTGAACCTGTAAAACCCCGCCCCTTGCTGCGGCTTCTCCGCCGGCTTGGTCTGCATCACCGCCTTGTCGCTCGCAGGCTGCACAGCCGCCGCCCCGCCGCGCATAAACGCCGCACTCGCCGCCAACGCTCCCAGTCCAAACAAAGCTTCACGTCGACGCACTCCGCTCATGGCTTGCTCCTTCGGTTCCAGTCGTTCACGCTCAATCCGTCCGCAATGAGACGCCGCCCGCCCGCCGCCGTCTCGCGCAGCCGCCAAAACATCATACCAAGTTCGTCGCTCCTCACCCCCCACGGTCAAGCCCCTCCGCCCTTCGCGTCGATGTATCTCGCTACAGTTCACATTCGGCACGTCACGCGGCGTGCAGGGGACCTTCGTTTCAGCGAGTAACCATGGCCGAGCAACAACCCAGCGCCGCCACCACTTCCACCGGCATGCAAACCACTGTCGTCAACAAAAAGTGGGCGCTGAAGATGATCCTCATCGCCGCCGCCTTCCTCGCTCTGCTTATCTGGGGAATCGTCGACGCCATCATCGTCTACCCCAAGCGCGGCGCGCGTGCCGCCGAATTCGGCGAGTTCCAACACCTCTCCGAATTGCAAAACGCCAGCAAAATCAGCAACGATCAAGCCACCGTCAAAGACCCCGCCACCGAACTCAGCAAACTCCTCTCTAAACAAAAAGACAACGCCAGCCTCAGTGCCGACGAAAAAGCCATGCTCGACTGGCTCACCCAGCTCAAGCTCATCAACCAACTCAATCCAGCCAACACCGCCTTCCCCCGCACCGACTTCCGCATCGAAGACGGCAAACCCGTCACGGTCGGCAGTGCCGATGAACGCCTCGTCCAACTTCGCAACCGTTTCACCAAAGCCGAAGCCGGAGCCGCACCCAAAGCCCCGTCGCCGCTCAGTTGGTGGGACATTCCCAGCCAGTGGGCCATCGCCGCCGTCGGTGCAGCCGTCTTCGGCTGGATCGCCCTGCTCATGCTTCGCGTCAAAGCCATCTCATACAAATGGGACCCCGCCACCAAAACCCTCACGCTCCCCACCGGCGCAACCCTCACCCCCGCCGACATCATCGAGTTCGACAAAAGCAAGTGGGAAAAGTTCTACATCACCCTCCGCACGCGCGAAGACCACCCAACCTTCAAAGGCAACGCCATCGAGCTCGACCTCTACCGCCACGTCCCGCTCGAAGACTGGGTCCTCGAAATGGAACAAATCGTCGATGCCCGCGAAACCGCAGCGGCTCAAACCCCCGCCGCCCAGTCCTGATTCGCCACCCCCGCGCAATTCCGGACCTAGGCCCACATCGCCGCCCCGCAATGCCCTGATAACTCGCAGCCCCCCATCAAACTCCGCGTGAAGTGCGTCCGCGATTCTTTCGATATCACGTTGGCGGTTTAGGCAAACTGGGTAAGTTTGCTGCCGCTTCGCAGGTATCGTCCAGTCTCGTGAGGGTCGCGTCATGTCGCAAGAACAACTCCCAGCTGACATCGCCAGCAAACGCGTCTTTACCACAGGTGAAGCTGCTCTGCTCTGCAAAATCAGCCAACAGACCATCATCCGCTGCTTTGACGCAGGCCGGCTCACAGGCTTCAAAGTGCCAGGCTCCAAGTTCCGCCGCATCCCGCGCGATGAACTCCTGCGCTTCATGAAAGCCAATCACATCCCAACCAACATCCTCGAAGCCGGAAAAAAGCGCGTCCTCCTCGTCGAAGACGACACCGACATCCTCGAGATGTACCGCGACATGCTCAGCCGCGACGACCGCCTCCAACTCCACACCGCTGGCACAGGCTACGACGCCGGCATGCTCACCGAGCACGTCAAGCCGCATCTCATCATCCTCGACTACATGCTCCCCGACATCAACGGCAACGTCGTCTGCTCGCGCATCCGCGCAAACCCCGCCTTCACCGACACCAAAATCCTCATCATCTCAGGCGTCGTCCGCCGCGAAGAAATCGACACGCTCCTCAAAGCTGGTGCCGACGGTTTCCTCCCCAAGCCTTTCTCCATCAACGAACTTTCCAAACGCATGAGCGATCTGCTGGGCATCGACGCTGCAGGCACGTCCTCAGACCAGCCCGGCGGAGAACACGCCGTCGCGGCATAAGCCCAGTTTCGCTCGAGTTTCACATGGTGGCAACCCCCGGAGCCATCCTCGACTTCGCCCGCGTCCCGCACAACGGACGCCACACGCCCGCGCGCCAAGTGGAGTTAATCTTGGAGCGCATCGACGCGCTCCCCACCCTCCCCGCCGTCTCCGCTCGCATCATCCGCATTAGCAGCGCGAGTGATGTCGAGATGGACGACATCGCCTCTATCATCGAGAGCGACCCCGCCCTCGCCAGCCGCATCCTGGGCCTCTGCCGAAAAAGTGACAAAGGCCTGGGCGAAAAAATCACCAGTGTCAAACGCGCCGTCGTCATGATGGGCATCGACGCCGTCCGCAACTCAGTCCTCAGCGTCTGCGTCTGCGACCTCGTCGCGCGCGACGAAGCCAAGGCCCGCCTCGACAACCAAATCGCCAATGCCAGCGAAGACTTCGCGCCCGAAGTCTTCGACAAACAAGGTCTCTGGAAGCACTCCATCGCCGTCGCCGTCGCCGCCGAAATGCTCGTCGAGCGTGTCCCGCATCTCAAGCACGTCCGCGACGAAGCCTTCCTCGCAGGCCTGCTTCACAGCGTGGGCCGCATCGCCCTCAGCTTCGTCCTGCCCAAGGCCTACGACCGTGTTCTCGCTCTCGCCGCCAAACGCCGCGTCCGCAGCGCAACCATCGAGCGTGAACTGCTAGGACTCGACCACCACACCGCCGGCAAGCGCCTCGCCGCCCACTGGAATCTCCCCCCAAGCCTGCAAGAAACCATCTGGCTCCACGACCAGCCCGCGCAGGCCACTGCCGCCGTCGCCAGCAAAGACATCATCACCGTCGTCACCGCCGCTCGTGCCCTCTGCCGCGAACTGCACCTGGGTTGGTCAGGCGATTACGACACCGTCCTCAACGTCAAAACCCTCTGGCAAAAGCTCGGCATCACCGCCGAACCTTCCTCCTTCATGCCGCAGTTGCAAGACCTCGTCGCCCAGCGACTCCAATTGCTAGGCATCGACCAACTCACCACGCCCCAGCTTTTCATCGAGAGCCTCGCCAACGTCACCCAGCACCTCAGCGCGCTCAACGTCCAGCTTCACGAACAAGCCAAACACGCCCACGCGATGCAGCGAATCTTGAGCGCCATCGATTCCTTCCACGCCTCCACCCGCGCCGCCCGCACTGTGCACGAAGCTGCAACCGCTGTCGTCGCCAGTGCCCGCGCCACCCTGGGCCCAGGCTATGCCTGCCTCCTCCTGCGCGAAGAACCCGGCAACGACTGGCGCCTGCTCAGCAGCCCAGTCCCCACCGTCCCGCTGCACGATCACGCCATCAACGTCTGGACCAGCGACAACACCGACGCTCTGGGAGAAATGCTCGCCAGCAGCGCAGCCACCCCGGGCTCCTTGGGCACACTCTCCAGCCTCCTCAACGAACTCGCCGACCACCTCAGCAGCGCGCCCGACATCCGCCGCCTGCGCGTCCTGCCCCTCTGGGTCACGCCCATCACCGCCGACACCTACGGCAGTTGCGGCGCCCTCATCTGCGAGCGCGAAGTACCCCCCGTCCTGCGCACGCTGCTGCAACCCCTCTTCGCCGCTTGGAGCAACGCCCTCCGCGCCGCCATCGAGCAAACCCGCGCCGCCCGCATGCACGAACAACTCGTCGAAAGCACCCGCCAACTCGCCGAAGCTCAGGCCGTCATCGCCCACCAAGAGGCCTACGCCAAACTGGGCGAAGTCACCGCCGGTGCCGCACACGAGATGAACAACCCCCTTGCCGTCATCGCTGGCCGCGCCCAGCTCCTCAGCCTGCGCCTTAAAGACGATCGCGACAAAGCCGCCGCCACCGCTATCGCCGGCGCCGCCAAAGAACTCAGCGACCTCATCCAAAGCCTTCACCTGCTCAGCGTTGCCCCCCAGCCCAGCATCACCGATTGCATCATGCACGAAGTCGTCAAGCGCGTCGTGGGCCAATCCCTCATCCGCGCCTGTGCCGACACCCGAGTCGATGTCGATCTCTCCCGCGCCCCCAACACCGTGCGCCTCGACACCGAACTCCTCGTCGCCGCGCTTACTGAAGTCGTTACCAACGCCGTCGAAAGCAACCCCGAAGGCAACATCCGCATCGTCGCCCTGCGCGAAGGTGACCGCATCGCTTTCGAAGTCATGGACAACGGCTCAGGCTTCAGCGAAAAAGCCCTGCGCCACGCCATGGACCCATTCTTCAGCGAAAAGCCTGCTGGCCGCAAACGAGGCCTAGGCCTCACCCGCGCCCGCACCCTCGCCCACACGCTGGGAGGCGACATCACCCTCGCCAACATCCACGAAACCCCGGGCGGCCCCACCAAAGGCGCCATCGTCACCCTCACCGCCCGCATCGCACGCTAACTGCCTTCCCCCCAGTCCCCAGTGCCTTCCTCTCAGCACGGCGTCTCGTAACAATCCCCCGCCTCCACCGTGCTCGCCGCACCCCATTCATACGTGTGCATCTTCCGAATAGGCGGGCTGTAAATGTGCAGCGTGATCAGGTCCTGCCCCGCCGCCTGCATGTTCGCCACCTGATGAATATCACTGTCATCTGCCGCACAGATATACCCCGTGGGCATCTTCACACTCATCGTCGGACAAATCAATCCGCTAGGCGTTTCCGCAAAGCGAATTTCAGTTCCTTCTCCCTCAACCACTTTGAAGGCGCAGCTCACCCCGCGATGGTCATGAATAGGCGTGCGATCGCCGCTATGCCAACAACACGCCACCAGTTCATACCACTTGCTCTTGCTGATGCAATTACGCCGGTATCCCTTCACGCCAAAGATGCACGTCGTCGCGATATCACACCGCGAAACATCCAGCTTCGCGAGCAGCCGTCCCAGCGTCGCCAAGTCCGCGCGATGGTCAATCGAATCCAAATAGCCAATCAGTTCCGCCAACTTGGGGAACATCACCGCCGGGTCCTGCATCACGCCACTGGATGAAAGCATGCGCGCCATGAATTGATTGTAACGGTTTTCCAACGCCGCGCATAGCTCATTTCGGCCGGTATCGCCAGCCGATAAGTCCCCAGCATTGGTCATGCCGACCGCCGCAGAGCCTCAGTCTCAACGGGCCGCCGCACGTGTCCGCATTCTGAGCAGCGATACCCCCCGTCCGGTTCCGGTTCCGTCGCGCTCAGGTCGTAGTCGCACTCGCTGCACTCCGCCGCATAATGCATCAGTCGCGCATCGCTCACAAATGCGCGCACAAACTCGTCCCATGTCATCGTCACCCGCTGCACATCTCCCTCGCCCGTCAGTTTCTCCAACAGATCTTCGCCTTCGTAGATGCGCAAAGGCATCGTTATCGCCTCGCCACCGAATGTTGCGCTCACAACCAATCCGGCATGGGGCGTGGTCGCTGTCACCATCTCGCGTGAGGGCCGCCACTCGTCCAGCCGTGGATCATGCCCTCGCAGCTTGGTCCGCCAACCGATGTCTTCCTGACACGCCGACCCCTCATGAATCGTGAAGAAAACCTCGCCCGACGTGCTTCGCATCACATATGCAAGGCCGTCGTGCTCGCTGTCCACCCGCAGGCTGATCGCCTCAACGATCACGTGAGTCTGGACATTGACCACCCCTCCGGCTAAGTCCTGCGCCAATGCCGCGCCCGCTTGCGTCATCCTTCTGAAACTCAGCACTTGCATGAACCCGGCGACACCCGCCCACCCCGCCACCCATATCCCGCAGCCAATCAGCAGCTCTGTGCGATACGGCGCAAGAAACGCAGGTGGCAACCACTTGAAGAACGAGTTCACCACCCCAAATAACCCCAGCGGCACGCAGACCAGCGCAATACCCGTCACCACGCCCATCAGCGCACCCGCAAACATGCTACCTGCAATCGAGCCCAACGCCGGTGGCCGACGCGTACAAGCCTTCTGCTCCGCTGCTGTCATCGCTCGCTGCTGCATCCCTCGGTTATCGTGAAACCAGGCTGCTCGCTGCAGCCCATCCTCCCTCTGTCGTCCTGGCTGACTTGCGTCGTAGGGTCTGTAACTCGACCGTTCACGCATCGCCCGGCCAAAGGCCGATATCCCCCGCGTGGCTCGCCTTTCCGATTCATCCCGACCTGCACCGCTGCCTCTCATCCTCATCGGCGGTGGCGGCCACGCACAGGTCGTCCTCTCGGCCGCCCTGGCTGCCTGCGTGCATGTCGCCGGCTTCGTTGACGACAGCGATCAAGCGCCGCTCAGCCTCAAACGAGGCCTGCCTCGCCTTGGCCCGCTGCGCGACTTCACGCCCCGCCCCGGCATCACGTGCATCCTTGCGCTCGGAGACCTCGCCTCCCGCCGCGTACTCCTTTCGCGTTTTGGCGATGCCCTGACCGACCACGCCGTCACGCTCGTGCATCCGACTGCCACCATCGACCCCACCGCCATCCTCGGCAAAGGCGTCTACGTCGGCCCCCACGCCGTCATCCACGCCTGCGCCCGCATTCGCGATCACGCCATCATCAACACCGCCAGCGTCATCGAGCATGATTGTGACATTGGCGAGAACGCCCATATTGCTCCGGGAACGGTGCTCGCCGGGACGGTCAAAGTTGGTGAAGACACCCTGCTAGGCATCGGCTCCCGCGTCATCCCAGGCCTCACCATCGCCCCGCGCGTCACAGTGGGGGCCGGAGCCGTCGTCACCAAAAACATCCCCGCCGGCGTCACGATCAAAGGCATCCCCGCGCGCTAATCCATTCACCACAGAGGCGAAGCAACGCAGAGGATAAAGGCAGGAGTTCAATGCAGCGATGCATGTGTTGAAAACAAAAAGGCAGGAGTCAAAATCGGGACAAAACCCAACCCCATCTCCTGCCTTTCTCTGTGTCTCTGCGCCTCTGTGGTAAACGAAGGCTCGTTACACCGCCCGCTTATTCGCATTCGTTCATCGCGGTGAACCAGGCCTGCGTAGAGCCCGCCAATCACTTCCCCCGCAGTTCCCGCGCCCGTTCCATCATCCCCCGCTCAAATTCCTCCGCCGTCTGCGTCCGCTCCAACATGGGCGACAACGTGAAGTGCCACTTCACCACCGTCTCCACCCCCGTCGGCACCGCGCTCGCCGCCAAATCAATCGGCGGAAACTCATACAGCGGCGCTCTCGCCTTCGCCTTCGTCCGCAGCGGCTCAAACCCCTCCTTCATCACCAGCACGTCATACACCCCGTAATACGTAAAGTCCGCCTCAACCGGCGTGCGCCCAATCTCCACGTCATTGACCGTCACCGTCGCCCCCGCCGGCTCGCTCGTAATGCTCACCCGCCGCGACATGCAGCCACCCAGCACGCCCACCGCGCCCACAAGCCCGACCACCAACCATCGTTCATAGCTTCGCACCCGTTTATCGCTTCGCACCCATTTATCGCTTCGCACCATGTCGGCCTCGCTCCTACTTCGCACCCGCTCGCGCCGCATCAAACTCATCCCCACGAAACAACCCGCCCAAATACGCCTTCTTCACCATCTCATTGTTGATCAGTTCCCGAGGCGTCCCCTCCGCCAGTTTCTTCCCCTCCACAATAATGCACGCCCGATCACACACCCGCAGCGTCTGCTGCACGTTGTGATCCGTAATCAAAATCGCAATCCCCCGCTCCGCCAGCCGCCGAATCTCACTCTGCAACTCTTCCACCGCAATCGGATCAACGCCGCTAAAAGGCTCATCGAGCAAAATCAGTCTCGGCTGCGTCACCAGCGCCCGCGCAATCTCCAACTTCCGCCGCTCCCCGCCGCTGCAAGTCCTCGCCGGATGCTTCGCCTTATGCAGCAGCGCAAACTGCTCCAACAGTGTTCCCGCCCGCGCAAGCTGCTCAGATTTCGCAATCCCCAGCGTCTCCAAAATCACCAGCAAGTTCTCTTCACACGTCAGCCGACCGAAGATGCTGGGCTCTTGGCTCAAATACCCCATCCCGCGCCGCGCCCGCTGATACATGGGCAATGCGGTGACATCCTGCCCATCAAAGGTAATCTTCGCTCCGCTGGCCTTATCAGGATCAATCATCCCAATCGCCATGCGAAAGCTGGTCGTCTTTCCCGCGCCATTGCGCCCCAGCAACCCCACAACCTCCGCCCGCTCAACATCAAACGACACATCCTGCACCACCGTGCGAGAGTGAAACGACTTCCGAAGATTCCGCGCTTCAAGCAGTGCCACGCCTCAGCGTAGATACCCACACCGCCCCGCGCATCGACTCCAAAACGCAACAAACCCGTCAATCACCGGGCTTGTCACAAGACGTTCGTAGACGTTCGCACAAATCAGAACTGAATCTGCATCTGCAACCGAATGAAAATCTGGTCATCACTGCCGCTCGCAAGAAAGCCGTCAATGCTGCTGGCCTGTACCACATCGCCGCTGCCTGCCTGGTCATCCAGTGCCCAGTTCACATCCGCCGTGAACTTCGCCGCCACGCTCTTGGGGAAGAAGTAGTACCCAACGCCCACGCCAACTTCATTGAAGTCATTACCATTGGTGCGATTGTCGTCAGGACTCACAAACGCATACCGCGCGAACAGCTCAGTCTGGTCACTCACAAAGTACCCACCCTGCACCATCACGCCAAAATCATCAAAACTGCTGCCAGTTGCGGGCTCGGTGTTGCGACCCACGCCCGCCGCGAACAAATTCCAGCCATTGCCTTGCACCATTGCATCCAGCGTGTACACCAGCACACTCTGGTCCGTGGTGCCGCCGGTCTCGCCACCATCTTGATAGTGCACCGCGCCGCCAATGGTCCCCGCATACTCACTGTCGCGCCAGCTCGTGAAGCGATCAAACCGCTTCCAGTCATCTCCTGCCCACATCAGTTCCACGCGGCCCGTCAACGCGTAATCGCTTTCTCGATTGCTGTCAAAATCGGTATTGCTAGCCTTGAGTCCATCGCTCAACATCGCCCAACCGCGGAACTTCTCCGCGTTGTACCCAAGTTGAATGCCCTGCGACCTCAAGCCGGTAAACGCTGCATTCAGTTGCCGGCGCTCCACAAACTGCTGGTTCAGATCATTGATCAACTCTTCCTTCAGCAGTGGCGGCTTGAACTGCCCCAGCCGCACCGAGAAGTTGTCATCAATCTTGTAATCCAAGTACGTGTCGGTGGTGTTGCCAAACACACCCGTGCCGGGCATCACATCTCCATCCACACGAAAGCTCAGCTCTTTCGTGAGATTGCCCTGAAAATTCAGCCGCGTTCGCCGCGTCGTAAAGCCGCTCGTGAAGTCCTCGTTGTCACCTGCATCATCGCGAAAATTCGCGTAATACCGAAATTGCGCAAACCCGCCCACGCTCAGCTTCGTGTCCCCCGCCTTGATGAACATGCCCCTGTCATCGCGACCGCTCGTCGCGTCCTGCGCGCTCGCCACCATCGACGTGCCCGCCAATGCCATCGCCATCATCAAACGCGTCATGCGAGTCTCCACGTCGTCTGGTCCTCTTCGGCTGGCACCCCGCCACCCTCGTGAGAACAGACGTCTGTAGAATACCGGACGCACGCAAGAAACGCAAACGCCTCACGAACACAATGTGAAGTCGTCACAATCGCTAAGCCTTCGCTCGGAAAGCGTTTACATTCCGCGCTGTCCCACGACTGGTGGGACACTACGCGACAGAATTTCGGTATTTCCCAATCAATTACCAACGAAAAGCCGCCGGCGTGGACACCAATACTGACGTCCGACGCCGGCGCGAGGGGAGAGAACCGCTTTATTCTGTCATCGATCCTGAAGCCGCCCCCAGCACCTACTCACCCGCAACCGGCTGAGTCTTCGCATCCTTGTTCGCGTCGCTCTTTGCATCAGTCGTTGTACCCGGCGACGGAACTTCTTCCGTCTTCTCCACCTTCACCTCGCCGCTGCGTGTCACGGTTGACCCATCCCGCCGCTTGACTTGCTTGTTCAGCTTCACGCCGCCCTCGCCGCCCACCGCGCTCGCGTTCACGCTGCGCGTCCTCCCCTCCGGCCCGGTGCTAGCGCTCACCCGTGTTACCGTCTTCCCATCGCGCGTCGAAAGACTGCTGCGCGTCGCCGTCTTGCTCTCGCCGCTCGGCTTGATCACCGTGCTCTTGCCCGACCGCGAAACCTGCGAGCCATTCTCGGTCTTGGTGCGCGTCCACGTGTCGTCGTTCACCACCGTGGTGCCGTTCGCCGTCGTCACCGTCGCATGCCGCGTGGTTTGCATCCCATCTTCCGTCTTCTCCCGCTGCACCTCAACCGTCTTGCTGCCGCCTCGCTCGTTGCTCGTCACCACTTTCATGCTCGTGGGAGTTTCACTTTTCACCGCCGTCATGCGAGCCAGCTTGTCTCGCTTCTCACCGTTCTCAGGCTTCGCGAACGCACCACCCGCGCTCGCAACCAGCGCAGCGATCAGACAACCACTCCGCACTCCTCGGCTCATGTGCATGGCATAACTCCTTGCTCTAACCGTGCGATTGGGCCAGGCACCTCGCCATCAATCTCTCAACTTCCCCGCCAAAAACGTCCCAAAACCCCATCACAACCCCCACAACCCCTCCCAATCAATTCCAACTCGCACCCTTGGGCCACTCTTCCGGACACTGCTGCTGCGCCAGCCGCACCAGCCGTGCCAACTGCTCAAGCTCCGCCAGCAGCACCCGTGCCCGCTGCTTCGCATCTGGCTCTGCCAATAGCTGATACCGCACCGTCGGATTCGTCGCCAGCGCCACACTTACCAGCTCAAGCAGCGCGGGCGTTGGAATCTCATCATTACGCAAATACTCCAGCACGGGCCCCGCCGCCGCCAACTTCGCCAATGGCCCATCCGCCAGCATCGTCGTGATCTGACTCCTCGCGTCATTGAGTGTGTCATCCAAACTCAGCTCGCCCTCATCATCACTCATGGGCGACAACATCGCAACGCGATACAGCCGCTCCTCGCTCGCCGGCAGCTCCTGCACCACCGTCGCCCTACACACCCCCTGCAACAACACATTCAGCCGCCCACCCTCCAAATCCTCATGCCGCACGATGTGCCCCACGCACACCGCCGGCCGAATCGCCGGCCGACCGTGATACTGCTGCCGCCACGCCCCACCCTCAAACACAGCCATCGCAATCAGCCCTGTCGAATCCAGCGCGTGCTGCACCAGTTGCTTATACCGAGGCTCAAAAATGTGCAGCGGAATCACCTGCTGAGGCAACAACGACACCGCCTCCAGCGGAAACAACCCAATCGGCTTCGCAAAATTGATAGTGATCGGCTCAGACACGCCCAAGCGTAGCTACGAGAATCTCCCCACTCCCCACTCCCCGCTCCCCACTCCCCGTTCCTCGTTTCCCGCTCCCCTCCTCAATGCAACACCCTAAACACTTCCTGCTCATCCGTCAACCCAAGCTGCACCTTCCGCAGCCCATCCTCACGCATCGGCTTGAACCCATGCTGCTTCGCAATCTCATACAGCATCACCGCGTCCATCCGCTCACCCGACGCACGCCGCAACTCATCGTTCATCGTCATGATCTCATACACCGCCAATCGGCCGCGATACCCCGTGCCAAAGCACATCTCGCACCGCCCGCCATTGGGAGAAACGCCCCCGCCGCCGCACGTGCTGCACGTCCGCCGTACCAACCGCTGCGCAACCACCGCCAACAAACTGCTCGTAATCAAGTACGGCTCAATCCCAATATCAACCAGCCGCGGCACCGCACTCGGCGCGTCATTGGTGTGCAGCGTCGCCAACACCAAGTGCCCCGTCAAGCTCGCCTGAATCGCCAGTTGCGCCGTCTCCGCATCACGAATTTCACCAACCAGAATCACGTCGGGGTCCTGCCGCAAAAGTGCCCGAAGTCCCGTCGAAAACGTCACCCCGCGCTTGGGGTTCACCTGCATCTGCGAAATCCCGTCAAGGTGATACTCAACCGGATCTTCAATCGTCATCACGTTCCGGCTCGCCCGGTCCACGCGCGACAGCGCTGCGTACAGCGTCGTCGTCTTACCGCTACCCGTCGGCCCCGTCACCAAGATAATCCCGTTAGGCCGCTCCACCAAATCCATCAGCTGCGCCTGCATATCGCGCGACATGCCGATTTCATCCAGGCTCAATTGCGTCGAGCTCTGGTCCAGCAATCGCAGCACCAGCCGCTCGCCATACACCGTCGGAATACACGAAAACCGAATATCAACCTTCCGGCTGCCCACACGCACACTCGTGTGCCCGTCCTGCGGACTATGCCGATTCGCAATATCCAGTTCCGTCATCACCTTCATACGCGACGAAATCGCCGGCGCCAGCGAAAGTGGCGGACTGAACGCATCCACCAGCATCCCGTCAATGCGGAAGCGAATCACCAGCTTCTGTTCCATCGGGTGAATGTGTACATCGCTCGCGCGCCTTCGCAGAGCTTCAAACAAAATCATGTTCACCAGCCGAATGACCGGCCCCTGCCGCGCCAGTTGTAACAAGTCCGTGCTGCTGCCCGCCGCACCCGCCGCACTCGCAATCGCCCGCTCATCCAGCGGCATTTCCTCGATGATTTCCGTCACCAGGTCCTGCCGCTGCTCATACCCGCGATTGATCAGATTGGCCACACTCGCCCGCGGCGCAAGCACACACCGCAAAGGCATCGCCAGCAGCTCTTCCAACATCGCAAAAACCGCTGGCTGCATTGGCTGCGCCGTCACCACCGTCATCGTGTTCCCGTCAGACTCCAGCCCCGCAACCAACTTGTTGCGTGCAAGCGTGGGCGGCACCACTTCATAAAACTTGCTCGCCGATTCACTCAGCGAAGGCTCACTCACAAATCGCAGCCCCGTCCGCTGCGCCAGCATCTGCAACCCCTGATGCTCATCCAGCGCGAGAATGCTCAGCAGCACATCCCAAGGCTCAACATCCGACCCATCAATGGCCGGAAACGCCTTCAGTTGCTCCGCCGAAATAGGCAGCGGCGCCAAAAGCTGCGCAAGCCGCGCCAACTCCATCCCCGTCGGCGCATGCACACCGTTGGACGCGCCATTGGCAGACCCATTGCTCTTCACCAAACTCGTACTGCCATTCTTCGCCACGCGTACCGCTTCCTGCCTTTCCCTAGTGCCCAATGCCCAATGCCCAATGCCCAGTGCCTTCTTCTACTCTTCTTCCACCGGCACCACTTCGCGCTCCACCACACCATCACGCCCATCGCGATTCGGCGCCGGCGCCGCCGTCGGCACAAGCTGCGTCGCCGCCTTGTTGATATCAATCGACTGCGGCGCAAGCGACGGAATATCTCCCTTCACCTTCGCAGCGTTCGACGGCCCTTGCGTCAGAAGTCGCAAATCCTCAAACCCCGGATCACGCAAAATCCTTGGCGTCAAGAACACATACAGCCGCGTCTGCCGATCACCCTTGCGCGTATCGCTAAACAGCTTGCCGAAGATTGGGATATCACCAATAAGCGGAATCTTCGCAACCGTCTTCGTGTCTTGATCCACCACCAACCCGCCCACAACCACCGTCGAATCACTCGGCACCGTGATGCTGTCGCTCTTGAGCGTGTTCACTTGGCTCGGCGGCGGCAGAACCGTACTACCCACCGTCTGCGCCTCACCCGTAAAGCTCGAAAGCTCCAACTCATACTCCAGCCGCAAGTACCCCGCACTCGAAATCTGCGGCTTCACCTTCAGTTGCGTTCCAGCCTCCGCCGACTGCCCTGCCGACACAATCTGATTCCCACCCTCGGTCGTCTGTGACGAACTCGTCGGCTGCCGATCCACGCTCACGACGCTCGCTTCTTCATTGTCATCCACCAGCAACTGCGGCGTGCTCACCACGCGCGAATCCGTCTCGTTCGCCAACGCCGTCATGATGATCGGCACCTGATCGCTCTTGATAATCGCCGCCGTAAAGCCGCTGAGGCTGCTGTTTACGTTCTTGCGGTTGAGCAGTTGCTGCCCGCCAGGCGGAAACGACCCCAACCCAAAATTCGTATTCAAAACCCCACCCGTCCCATTCGCATTGATGAGCTGCGTCTCAAACGCCAACCGCGTGCGATCATCCGTCGTCACCGCCACGATCTTCGCTTCGATGTACACCTGCAGCCGCCGCTGATCCAGCTTCTGAATCAGCTTCGCAAACTCACCCTGCTGCCCCGCGCGGGCCTTCACCAAAATCTGGTTATTCGATTCATCCGCAATCACAAACCCGCTATCCAAACTCAGCCCCGATCCATCACCACTCGCGCCCGGCTGCGGAATCTGAATCACCGGCTGCTGCTGCCGCCCGCCGCCATCAGGCAGCAGCGCACTGGTGCCCAAAGGCTGCGTGTTCGATATCAAATTCTGAATCACTTCCGCAATGTCAATCGCCTTCGCGTCATTGACCTTGTACACCTCGATGGTGATGCGATCTGACTTCGTGTCCAATTCCTTGATCAGCGCCTCGAGCCGCTCCTGCTGCTCAGGCGTGCCGTAATAAATGATGTTCCCGCGCGACTCATCCACCACCATCACAGGCCCGCCGATAGCAAACGCCTGATTGCCGTTGTTCTGCCCAAACTGCTGGTTGATGTTCCCACCAAAATTCTGCGCAAACGGATCCTGCACCGACGCAATCGTCGTCACTTCCCCCAGCCCCTGTGCCCGCGCCATATCCGCAATCTGCCTCGCCGACGATCCCGCAAAATATTGCCGAGGCACCAGCGCATTACGCACGTCAATAATCGCCAAAATGTTCTTGACCGCCGTGATCTCCTGCGGCAGTCCGCGGAAAATCAGCGCATTGCCCTGCGAATCCACGGTCAACCGATCACCCATGTTGTTCAGTGCCGCCGCTCCGCCGGGCTGACCGGGAATGCCCTGAATCTGCTGCTGCTGAATAATCCCCTGGTCGCCGCCCGCACTGCGACTCGGTTGCGCAAGCTGCCCCACAAGTTGCAACGCCCGCTCGCGCGCCACCGGTGCCGAAATGTGAGTGAGTGGCAGCCGAATGAACTCCGCCTTGTTGAACTCTTCAATGATCCGCTTGATGAGTTCTTCCGCCGACGCCAGCTTTCTCGGCGTATCCGTCGCGATGATGATGCCCAACTCATCCAAGTACGTAAACGGCCGCGTAGGCGATCCTGCCGACGCACCACCTTGCGCTTCAATCGCAGGCTTGATCGCACTAGGCCGAATATTGGGCGTCGTAAACACGCGCGTCGTGGGCGTCTCGCCGCCAATGGCTGGCTTCAGTTCGCCAATCGGTCCAACCGTCCACACGCCAAAGCGATCCTGCGTAATCGTGAAATTCTGCTGCTCCAGCAGCATGTCCAGCAGCCCAATCAACTCCGCCTTCTTCACCGGCACCGGCGCATTGAAAACAACCGTCCCCGACAACTGCCCGCGAATCACGATATTGATCTGCAAACTCGTCGCGACCAAATCCACGAGCGTCGTCAGTTCCACCGGGTCCGTAAACGCGCTGAGCGTCACCAATTCATCCGGGTTCGCCGCCGCCGCCGGCACGTCATTGGGGTTCACCACCTTGAACCCATTGCCATCCGCCTTCACTTCCAACGGCTTCTGTTCTTGCTTGACGCCCGGCTCCTGTTTGAACCCGGCCTCTTGCTTGCCGCCCTGCCTCTGCTCCTGCTTCGCCATCCTCGGCTCGCGCTTGGTTTCCTCCACCGGCTGCGCCTTCACCTGCGCAGCAACAACCGGCGCCAGCGCCAGCCCCGCTATTGCCGTCAGCAATGCAGCCGCCTTTGCGCGAGCGTGAGAAGCACATCGAGCACGAGTAGATTCTGAAGCACGATCCATGCAATTCTCCGTCAGTTTTCCCAGCCCTCAGCGTACGGGCCGTCCAGCATTATCGACGCCTGACGACCCGCCGCGTGATTCGTCTTCTATAGTCTTCCATGCGTGTCGTCAGCCTCTTGCCCTCCGCCACCGAAATCGCGTGCTTGGTCGGCGGACACGACATGCTCGTCGGCAGAAGCCACGAATGTGACTACCCCCCCGATCCTTCAAGCCTCGCTCACCTGCCCGTCCTCACCGCGCCCCGGGTCACAGCCACCCAGCCCGCAGCAATCGACCAGCAAGTGCGCGAAGCCCTCGCCAGCCCGCAAGGCCCCCAGTCGCTGTACACCTTGTTTGCCGACCGCCTCGCCGCGCTCGCTCCTGATGTCATCCTGACCCAAGACCTCTGCGAAGTCTGCTCCATTGACCTTGCAACCGTCCGCGCCGTCGCCGCCAGCCTGCCCAAACCGCCGCAAATCGTCAGCCTCAACCCCCAATCCGTCGAAGCCGTCCTCGACGACATCTTGACCGTGGGCCGCGCCCTGGACCGCGAAAAAAACGCCCAAGACGCCGTCGTCCGCCTGCGCGAACGCCTCTACTACGCCAACGAATTCGTGAACCCCTTCGACGATGGCCCGGTCGTCGCCTTCCTCGAGTGGACCGACCCGCTTTTCTGCGCCGGCCACTGGACCGTCCAACTTATCGAACGCGCCGGTGCCCAGCACCCCTGGAATCCCACCATCGCCAAAGCCGACGCCGGTGCCGCCACAGGTCCGCAAAGCGGCGAACGCCTCGCCGGCAAAAGCAAACGCATGCCCGACGAGTTGCTGGTCGCAGGCCAGCCCCAACACCTCATCATCTGCCCCTGCGGCATGGACCTCGCCGCCACGCGCGAATGCGTCGATGCCCTGAGCCTCAAGCCGTGGTGGCACCAACTGCCCGCCGTGAAAAATCATCGCGTCGCCCTCGTCGACGGCAATCAATACTTCAACCGCCCCGGCCCAAGATTGGTCGACGCCTACGAATGGCTCGTCGGCTGGCTGCAAAATCGCCCAGAACTCATCCCCGAAAACTTCACCTGGCTCGACTGGGACAACCGCAAATAAAACCACCCATGCTCAAACCACTCCTCATCTCCCTCGCCACGCTGCTCGCACCCGCGACTTTCACCTATGCGCACGTCACCACCGCGATGGTCGCCCCCGCCGACCGCATCGCCACCGCGCGCGAAGTTATCGCCAACATGCAAGCTGCCGTCGCCAAAGGTGACGCTGATGCGTACCTCGCGCTGGTGGATCGCGCCGAGCACGAGTGGTGGCACGAGCAAAAAGCCTGGGCCAAGGACATCGCGGCCAAAACGCCCACGGCAATCACCATCACCCCCGGTGATGACTGGACCATCGGCACCTTCAGCGATCTACCCAGCGTCGAAGTATCGCTCACCTGGGTCTGGACACCGCAGGCCGACGAACGCGTTGCTGCGCCGCAGCCCAAAGAAGACGAGCAGGAACCCGCCCAGCCGCGCGAGCGCGAACTCACATTTCGCGGCCGATTTATCGAGCGCGACGGCGGCTTGCTCTACGCCGGCGAAGCCTGGCAACTGGTGCAGCGAGAAGGCGTGATCGTCGCGTTTGATCCGGGTTTGGAAACAGCCGCGAACGCTGCTGCGGAAGCGTTTGCAAAAATTCGCGCAGACGTCGAAGCCGAACTCGACGTGCTGGGCGGGCCAATTTCCACGCGCACCCAGCGCATCAAGCTCTATGGCTCGATGCGGCATTTGCAACACAGCATCTATCCCAGTTACGTCTTTCCGCTGAGCGGCTGGAACGAACCTGACGAATCGATCAAGGCCGTGAGCCGGCCCGACGCGACGGAGAAATCCTTCATCGCGCTGCTCGCGCACGAGTACGGCCACGTCGCGAGCTTTGAGCTTGGGCCCAAGGCCAACAGCATGCCGTGGTGGATTCTCGAAGGCATCGCCGAGTTGATGGTGGATCGGCATGATGAAAATCTCGCGATGCGCTCGCGCGATCAGGTGAAGAAATGGGTGAAGGAAGACGCGATGACGCCACTGGCGGAACTCGCCGATTTTGAGAAAGTGCCGCTGAAACTGCATGGGCGCGTGTATCGCCAGGGGCACGACATGATGCGGTTTGTGACCAGGCACTATGGCAAGGCCGACCGCAACAGTTGGCTGCGGGCGATGTCGAGTGGCGAGAGCATCGAAGCAGCGGCGCAGCGCGAGCTGACCGAGAGCTGGGACGATGTGCAAGCGGCGTGGCGCAGCGAAATTGAGCAGGATTTGGCGGCGGTGCCTGCCGAAGTGCCTGCCGAAGCACCTGCCGGAGCGACTGGCGAACCAGCGAAGAAGTGACGCGTGTTGAGTGCGGTACGCTTGGCCATGTTTGATGCTGCTGCAAGTCTTCGGTCGGCTCACGATGTGCTTGGCGAATTTCTCGCTGCACCAGCGAATATCGCAAGCGTGAACGCGCTGGTGCATGATGTCGCGGCGGCGATGAGTCGCGGCAACAAGGTGCTCGCATGTGGCAACGGCGGCAGCATGTGTGACGCCGCTCACTTTTGCGAAGAGCTGACCGGGCGATTTCGCAAGGATCGCAAGCCGCTGCCGGCACTTGCTTGCAATGACGCGGGGCACTTGTCGTGTGTTGCGAATGACTACGGGTACGAGCACGTTTTTTCGCGGTGGGTGCAGGCTTTGGGCAACGCGGGTGATGTGCTGATTGTGCTGTCTACCAGTGGCAACAGCGCGAATTGCATCCGCGCTGCGAGCAGCGCGAAGCAGCAAGGCGTGCGCACGTGGGGCTTGCTTGGCAAAGCGGGCGGTGAACTGCGCAGCGCGTGTGACGCGAGCATTGTCGTTCCGGGCGCGACGGCGGATCGGATTCAAGAACTGCACATGCTGATCTTGCACACGGTGGTGGAGGGGGTTGAGGTTGAGCTTGGGCTGGATGGGGGAAGTGACGGAGGGAAGTGACGAGTGACGAAGTGACGGAGTGACGAAGTGGGGGAGCTTCCGGCATTCGGCATTCGTGATTCGGCGTTCGCTTTCCGCGTCTGTGACGATATTGAGACTGGGGTGTTCGGCACCGACCTCGCAGAGCCGAGGTCGGTGGCACGGGGTTGGGTCCACGTTTAGGCACATCTGAATTTCGGCGCGGGCGGCCCACCAGTCGATTTCGTGGGCGCACATGCGCAGTTCGCGGGCGAGGGCGTAGAGGTCGCGGCCGAGTTCGAAGTAGCGAAGCACGCGCGGGATGTCGTCGGTGGTAATGCAGGCGAGGTATGCGTCGGTCAATTGTGCTGGACGTGTCATGTCTGGTCCCCTTGAGATTCGTGCGGCGCGAGAGTTCGAACAAGAAAACTCGCGCCGCCATAAATGGGCCGAAGGACACGTTTGCGCGCACAAAGCTGCAGGCGAGCAAGAAAAAAGCCGCGCAAGTGCTTGTGCGGCCTGAAAACAAAAGTTTTGACGTTTTTGGCGAGGCTCCAAAAGCATCGCCATCAATTGCGCGCACAAACTCAACACATGGTCATGCCGCCATCAACGGCGATGGTCTGGCCCGTCAGGAAACCTGCTTCGTCGCTGGTGACATACGCAACAGCGGCGGCGATGTCTTCGGGTGTGCCGAGTCGCTTGATGGCCATCATCGCCGTGACGCCTTCCTTCACTTGATCGGGAAGGTTGGCGGTCATGTCGGTTTGGATGAAGCCTGGCGCGATGCAGTTGGCGGTGACGCCTTTGCTGCCCAGTTCGCGAGCGATGGTTTTGGTCAGGCCCATGAGGCCAGCTTTGGCGGCGGCGTAATTTGCCTGGCCGGCGTTGCCGACCACGCCACTGGTGCTGCCGATGTTGACGATGCGGCCGAAGCGATTTTTCATCATGGCGCGAGCGGCGGCGCGGCTGGCGACGAAGGAACTCTTGAGATTGGTATCGAGGACCGTGTCCCAATCTTCGTCGCTCATGCGGAGCATCAGGCCATCTTTGGTGATGCCGGCGTTGTTGACAAGGATGTCGAGGCGGGCGTGCTTGGTTGCGATCGCTTCGACTGCGGCGGCGAGAGCTTTGGCATCGCCCACGTCGACAGCGAGCACCTCGGCAAAGCCGCCTGCGGCTTCGATTTCAGACTTCACTTCGCTGAGGGGCCCTTCGCTGCGGCTGACGAGCACGACATGCCTGCCGTCTTTGGCGAGGCGAAGGGCGATGGCTTTGCCGATGCCTCGTGAGGCACCGGTGACGAAGGCGACGCGTTTTTCAGTCATGTGTCAAACTCGAGATGATTGGATGGGGATCACAAGGGGATCAGCCGCCGGAGGGTACTGCGGGCTTGGGGGCAGAGCCGCCCAACATCGCTTCGGCGGCGGCCTTGTCGATGTTCATAACGGCGGCGAGAGCGGTCGCGATCTCGTCGCGTGATTTGCCAAGCATTTCGAAGCCCTTCAATGCGCCACTCAGTGCGGCGGGATCGGGCTTTTTGCCTGCGGCCAAGGCGGCTTTGCCTTTGTCCATTGCGGCTTGCATCTCGGCGGGGTAGGGCGGCACTGGCATGCCCAATCGTTTCAGCACTTCATTGGAGATGTACAGAACGACGAGCTGCTCCTCGGGCAGCGAAGCGATCGCGGCGAAATTGCCTGCGGCGATTGCCGCCATCGGGTCGCTGGGTGACGGCGCAGCCGATGCAGTGGTGCTGCTTGCGGCGCTCACCATTGCAATCAACTCACTCTCGCCCATGCCCTCAAAATCCGCTGCGCGGGCCCGCACGGCGTTGGTTGCGGCGGCGCCGTCGAACTTCCATTTGCCGTTGCTGCTGACGGCGTTCCAGCCCATGACGTATGCGCTGCCTGGCTCTTGGATGGCGAGCCAGACGGTGGCGTCGGTCATGGATTGCGTGCCGGTGGAGGCGTTGTCGCGGATGCGAAGGACGCGGACGCCTTCGATTTTGCTGGTGGCGTCGTCCCACTCGCCGCTGTTGACGAGGCCGTCGAGCGTGACTTGGGCATCGCCACTGAGCATGTCGCGCAGGGCGGTGCTGTCGGCTTTGGCGAGGGAGTTGGCGAGGTTGACGACCGCGATGGCGAGGGTTTCGTCGACGGGGGCGACTTCCTGCGGGAACTGCACGCGCGGGTCGGGCTTGAGGTCGCTCAAGACCTTGCTGACGGTGATGGCTTCAGCAAGGTCTTGAGCGACCTCAAGCCCGAC